>Ga0184634_10000060_pt1 | contig 21512 bp, 23 predicted proteins | sample PLM31_200_b1_FD_133016 | JGI IMG/M metagenome (GOLD analysis project Ga0184634, IMG submission 133016) | Groundwater sediment microbial communities from an aquifer in East River, Colorado, USA - PLM3-1_200_b1 | ecosystem: Environmental > Terrestrial > Soil > Riparian zone | place: USA: East... | reverse complement strand
TCTGCCATCCCACTCCCTTACCAGTCTGACTAGGTCATCCGACTGGAAGCCAGTTGCCACCCATTCCGTCGGGAAGCTACCCTCCTTGAGCATGGTCAACCAGACGCTCTTGTGCGGCTCGAGGGTCTGCTCCTTCTGACGTGCCAGCGCCGGTGTGCTCGGCCTCTGCCGTACGTCGAACCCAGTCAGGTCCCGGGTCAGGAGGACGTGCAGCAGGGCCTCCCGCCCCCCCGAGTCCATCTGGGCCTGGAGCCGGCCAAAATAGACCGAATTCTTCGCCACCGCGGCCGACGCCTCCAGGACGAAGAACCGTCGATCCCCGATCTCGGCCGGGACCACCCACCGGTCGTTCGAGGCCATCAACAGGTGGAGGAAGTTCGGGGCCGGTTCCATATCTATCCCTTTGGCCTCAATTGAGAGCGTCCGCTCCGTGATCAGGGTCTTCAGAATGCTCCGGTGTGCGCGGTCCCCTGGGTAGAAGGCCTCATCCGCGAACAGCACGCAGCAGTCCCGAAGGTGGGCATTGAAGCTTCCCACTAAATGCTTTGGGTCCGAGACTTGGAGGAAGTGCCGGCCGAACAGGCTCCCATAGCCCGTCACGAAGACTCCTTTGCCTGCGCCCTGGACGCCTATGACCACGATGGCCACCTCCCCCCGCTCCGCCGGGTGCTGCACGCCCCGCGCCATCCAGCCCATCAAGTATTCATAATGCTCCTCACACCCATCGCAGACGATCTTTCGGACGTGATCCAGGAACAGAGAGCAATCCCCAGGTCTCGCTTCGCAGGAGAACCCCTGCCAGAGATTGTACACGTCCTGAGGGACTTTCCTCCCTGGCAGAAAGACCACTTGACGGAATTCCCGTCTCTGGAAGTGGGATAGCCACCACCGGCCCAGCGGGACCTTTATCTCATCCCCGGCCTTGTTCATCCCGCAGGACACCATCCGGTTGCAGTACCGACTCCGGATCGTCTCGAACGACTGGAAGCTGACCCTGGTCCGGCCGAGGGCCACGTCCATTAGCTCCTCTATCACCAGGCACCGGCTGCCGACGGATCCGACGACGGCGTGGCGGTCGTTCATCTCGAGCAGCTCCGGCCTCACGGATCGGTCCCGGGCTCGCTCGATCTGGCGCAGAGCATAGCTTTCCGCCCTGGATCCCTTGTCTAGCACACTTTCCGATATCCTGTAATCGGGATCGGTTATCACGGCATAGACTACCTCGTCCGGGCAACCGGACCGGACCATCTCGCAGCAGGCTGCGAACAGGGCTTCGGATCTTGACGTGTACCTGCTCGGCTCGTCGGGGACTGATCCTTGGGTGATAAGCATCTTGCACCAGTCCGGGACCGGCAGCTCATCGGTGGGGATCCGCCGGACGTTGCTCGGGGACCATGCTTGCCCCCTATTGCCATCTTCTTCCTCACCCTGGATCTTCTCTGCTCTGATGAATTTCGATAGATCGTAGACCCGATCGTCGTGATATTCAATCAGCTTGGACAGCGCCGGTACTCGTCCTTTTTTCAGTTTTTTCTTTGTCGGCCAGTTGACTGTACCCGGGAGGCGCATGATCCGATCGATGTTGTGACAGGAATCTGCTCCGAAAAGTATCTCGAGCTGGATGTTATATCTGGCCGCCTCCTTGGCCTTAGATAAATCGCCATCTATGGGTAATGGTTCCCGTAGGCGCCAGAATCCCTGGTAGCCGCCGCCGGAAAATACAATCGCAGTTGGCGCCGGAACCCCGGCAGGCAGCCGTTCGGTCAGGAGCTCCAAGGCTCTCTTCTGCTCCAGAGCAAGATCCTCCCCCGGCCGGGGATCGATATCCACATGGAGCCAGGCGAGGGCGGCTACGTCTGTTCGCTCCGCCTTCTTCGCGAGATCGTGCAGGACCGGATTAACGGCGAAATAGGCGTTCCATTGCGAGCGTGCCGAGAGCCAAGCGACCACGTCACCCTCGTTTCGGAAGGTCTTGGTCTCGACCCTAAGCTGATCCTGGGTTATTGTCGTCAGGACCCACGGACCTTCAGGGGTCCACCATCGCAGGAATCTGACCGATTCGTCGAGGGCTGGCTCTATCATACCTATGACCTCCAATAATAAATCAGCCGGTGGAGCGATCGATATCCACTCTCCGTCCTCTGTAGCTCCCGTGTGCTGATCCCGAGCTTCTCGGCCATTTGCTTATAAGTTAAACCGGCCCGTCGCCTTAGGATCATATACTGCTCTCTCGGCTCGAGGCCAAATATCTTGGGGTTAGGCCCCTCGATCTCGCCGCGCTCCCACCGCAGGTAGGTTTCGAGGGGGACGCCGTAGCGCTCGGCCCATCGGCGTAGGGTAGCCTTGTTCCGACGCCGTTCGAGGTACAGTTTCTCTTTTGGATTCAGGTCCTCTTCGAGCATAGATTTCTCTGTAGCGATTCGGGACTAGGGGCTCGTTCCCAGAATGCCTTCGCCTTCCAGACTAGCTTATCATATGTTGAGTAGCCCAGATGATCGGCCGCGAATATTCCGTCGAAAAGCAGCCACTCTCTTTCGACCTTCAGCAGGACGTGGACTCGCCCCCCGGCCTCTTGGCGCCGCCGGATCCAGAGCCGCTGCTCCTGAGTGAAATGCGGCACGCGCAGAGGGGAGGAGGGCCTGGTCGGCCAACGCGCCACGCTCTTCAGCTCGAGCCAACCGTCCGCATAGTTCACGTCTGGCATCCCGGTCCCCACGGCGTTCTCCACGGAGACGGCGTGCAGGCCCCGCAGGGCGCGGACCACGTGCCGGCGCATCGATCGTTCGCTACCCATGTTCCTTGGCAAAACACTTAGTGCAGAGCCATCGAGTTTTGAGATTTTTCTTAGTGACTATGACTCGCTGCGAGCAAAGATGGCACATCGCCACGATCCCAATAGAGTTCTCACCATCCTCATCATCGTCCCAGATGAAAGTCCCAATATCGAGGTTATTATAATGAACAGGTAGCCCTTCCCTGAGATCCAGATTCATTTGCATGCCCCCCAATGATCCTCGACACTGATCCCCGCCCTGGATGGTACCCTCAGCGGCAGGCACCCCTCCATGATGGCCGCGGCCGCCCCGGCCTCCTCCCGGCTCGACACGCCAAGGTCGCACTCGTCGTGAACCTGTAGCTGAATCTGGAATCCGGCCTCGTCCAGCGCCACCATGGCCATCTTCGTCTGATCGGCGGAAGATCCCTGAATGATTCGGTTCAAGGCCTTGTGGGTGAACTCGTACTTGCCATCCACCCACGGGAAGCGGCACCGCCGGCCGGAGAGGGTCAGCACGTAGCCCCTCTTCTTGGCCCAGTATTCCTCCCGCCTGGACAGCTCCCGAACGAACGGATAGCGGCCGTGGAAGGATGCTAATAGCCTCTCGCCCTCCGGCCCTGCGACTTCCACATCCAGGCCGCCGCGGCCGATCTTCTTGCGGGTTGGCAGCCCGAGGGTACGACACAGCTTTGCGCCGCCCATCCCGTATGTCAGGCCCAGGAAGATCCCCTTTGCCTCCTTACGGGTGACTCCCATCTCCATGGCGATCACCTTGTAATAGTCCGCCCCGGGATCCCGCCGGAACACCTCCGCCGCCTCCTCCGCGCCGGAGCACTTCGCCACACAAGCGACGTGCACGGTCATCCGGACCTCCTGCTGGTTCAGGTCCAGGCAGCACCACTTCTTCCCCTCGTCCGGAACATATATCGAGCGCCAGAGGGGACCCAGCTCCTCGTCCCTGACAGGCTGCTGCTGGAGATTGGGGTTCACACAGGAGCACCGGCCGTAGGCCGCGCCGATATCCTCCCCGCTGTCCTTCTGCCCCCGGAGCTGGTTGAACGTCGGGTGGATCCGGTCCCCCACCAGGTGTCGGCGGATCGACGCGACGAAGGACGTACGGATCTTGTTCATTCGCCTAGCCCGCTGGATCGCGGTGAATTCGAGGTTGAGGGACTCCAGGGCCTTGGCCGCGATCGATGGCTTCTGGGTCTTCTCGGTGAGCGGAAGGTGGGCCGTGCAGCCGGGGGCGGCGCGCTCCAGGGCGGCCAACAGGGCGTCCGGCCGGTTCAGGTCCTCCTGGTTTATGCCGGCCGTGGCGCACGCTCTCCGTTCCTCCTCTGCCGCGTAACCCTCAACGTGGTCGAGCCGAGCCGTATCCACCCGCACACCGCGCCGTCGCATCTTGACCAAGATCGGGAGGATCCGGCTCTCGAGCTCGTAGACCTCCCAGAGGTCCTGCGCCTCCAGCTCCCGCTCCTGCTTCCGGAGGATCTCAAGTGGGAGCCGAGCGTCCGCTTCAGCGTATAGTCCGACGTGCCTGGCCGGGAGCCGCCATAAGTCCGCCTTGGAGTCGAGGCCCCATCGGAGGGCGGATTGCCGGAGATGCCATTCCATTTTCCCGGCAAGCCCCCACCTTTGGGCTATGGAGTCAAGGGAGTAGGACCTCTGGAGCTCATCGATAAGAGGATCCGCTATCTGTACGTCCCTGAAGCGCCGGCAGGACCCGAACCATATCCCGGCCTCTGCGAGGTAATCGAGGTCGTACTGGAGATTGGCCCCGACAATGTCGCCGCGGAAAGAGGCTGCCTGGTCCTTCAGATAGGCCCAGACGGCGTCGGGATACAGGTTTTCCCCACCCTCATGCCGGATCGGCATGTAGTGGGCCGGGCCATCCTCCAGTGCAAAGCCTACGCCAATGACGTATGCGCCTCGGCGAACTCCCGGTCCTAGCGTCCTAAGTGTCGGATCCCTAGTCTCTACGTCTACGCAGACTCTTTGCGCGCCGCCCCACGAGGGCAGCTCGGAGACCTGTGTCGCCTTCCATTCCGAGGCAACGTCGAAGAGCGGGATCAGTTCTTCATCTCCTCGATCAGGCCGATACCAAGATCGAGGTAATTCCTAGCATCCAGGAACCTGCCCCGGATGGGCTCCGATTCCACCTTGCCATTGGCGACATAGGCGAAGATCGCTCGGAGATGCTTCTGGATGTAAAGTGCCCACGTCTGAAGCGGAGTTAAGCCAATGTCCTCCCCGTCTTCCTTGAGATTCTTGAATCGATCGTTCTTCGTGGCGTAGTCCGCGCCCTTCATGACGAGCATATTCTCACACTCCTTGTCGAACTCGGCCCGGAACCGCATGAATTCCTCTGTGGACATCATTGATACTACTCCTTTGGTTTAATTGAGTTGTCACCGGTCCGATGCCAACGGTACGTGTCCAGGAACATCCTGCACGGATCTGGCATCGACATGTCTGCTAGTTGGTCAACAATCGAAGTTCGACGCCCGGAAACATGCTGATTCCCAAGGGCGATCTGATCTTCCACCCACAGGAAGAACTCGATGCGGTCTATCGTCTTCAGCCACGCCCGATCCTCATCGGTCAGTTCCGGGAACACGTATCCCAGCATCGCGTCGATCCGCGCCTTTTGCTCATCCATGTAGGCCGCGATCTCTGGCGCGAGATATTTTAGTGCTCCCGGAATATCACCCGTGAATCTCTCATGAGCGTCGTGGTAGATTACCGCTCTAAAGAGTCTCGCCGGGGGATCAGGGTGAAGGACTACCAGTAGCGCCAGCATGTCATAACAATGTTTTCCCACCGAGTACTGGTCGTAGTGAGGCATGGTATGGCACCGCTCCACGTTTCCTGCCTCGCGGAGGCGAAGCACCCGCTCCACGACGTCATGTTCTGACGACATCGATCCTCTCCGTGGTCCCGTCTCTGTTCTGGATCCTGACAGCAGCACCTTCTACCACCGTGGCGCATGCCATACGGTCGTAGAGTCGTACGGCCTGGACGATGACTGACTCGACGTCGGCCATCCCAATAAGGTCCCTGAGATACGCCAGCCGGTCCCTGAGACCGGACGGAAGGCTGACCGTTAGGGAGAAGCGGAGCGTCTTCGGCCCCGATACTTTTTTATTCCCAGGTAACCGTTTTGGGCCATTAGCACGGCCGCCAGGACGATCTCCCCCCATGGAGCCGGAAGAAGCGGGGCGCCCCTTTCCGCCAACTCCTGGGCCTGGGATTTTCCGGTCGCCTTGCGTGGGGTTAAGAGTGCGCCGAGCTCCGCGCACCCCGGGAACGCCAGAACTGCGATTAGGACGAGTGTTCTCATGAGGTTTCATTCTATCACGCCTCGATCTAAATGCCAATACCAGATCGTTCCTCTCGAACGGCCGATTTGTCAGCTCACGGTAGAGGGTCTCCGCCTCCGATGGGCTCAGAAGCGGCAGATCCTCCTCCCAAATTGGTCCGAGAGTCCGCGAGATGAAGCAGCTTAACAAGGTTACGCCTGGTTCCAAGGCGGCGACTCAGGGGCCTCTCCCGTAGTCCGAGCCATGCCGGCCTTCACCGTCTCATGCAGCCTCCTCGCCGCTATGTAGCGCTGAGCGTCGGGTGACAGCAGGCTGGAGTCGAGGCTACCGCTGGCCGGTGCCAGGGTGATATTGAAGTACGTCCCGTAGGCGTTCTTCTCCCTGACTGATCCCACGCGGACGAGGTGGGAGTAGATGGGCGGGACCGGAGGCTTGAAGAAATGCTCCCTGATCGCGCTGATCCACCGCCGAAAAGGCTTAAGCTTCGTGCTTGAGAAGGCGATCACCACAGGTCGGAGCGCCTCTGGATCGTCAGCGATTACCCCGTAGAGGTAAAACGTCTCCTGGAGTTGGTTTCCCTCCTCGGTCGTGAGCTTCCCGAACTTTTGGCTCTGAGCTTTAGCCCGGACGATCACGGGATCGGATTCAAGGTAACGGCCTCGGAATCCCCCGCCCTCGCTCCTCGGGACCCACTCGACGTAACTGGCCTCCTTGTAGGCCGGTACGAAGAGGATCGATTCGCCGAGGACCTCCTCGGTCAGGCTGTGGAGGAACTTCCCCGCCCGGGCGCCAGGGATCGCTTTATCATTCGACCCAATGACCTGGGGAGAGAGGTCCTGGAGTAGGACCAGGAACGGGATCATCAGCTCGCTTGAGCTGGAGGTCTCGAGGCCTGCCCCGGAATCCTTCCCATAGTCGTACTGCTGTGGCAACATGGATCCGGCCTTCACGATATCGCTCATGTGTTGTTCTCCTTGATCTTTGCGATCCGCTGCACGTAGAAATCGATGGACGGCGGGATTACCTCGCCCGCCTCCAACCTTCCCCTGACCCACGCCCTGAGCGTGGAGGGATTCACAGTTCTCTTTTGCCTAAGCTCGAAATTGTCGTTTAGAGCGAGGGTCTTCGCCCACACCTCCGCTGCATCATCCTGCCCCGGCCCGAACTCCATGACGAGTTCCAGACGTACCATCCCGCCATGTCCGTTTGTGGTGAGCCACCCACACGCGTCATCGGCGCTCTTTTGAGCAATGCTTGCGTGAATGGTCTTTTGGAGCGTCAGATGGGAGCCATCAGGCAGGACCAACCCGTCCCGCTCGAACATCTCGTAAGGCAGCTCCCCGACCAGTTCCGGAATCTCGACTTCCCTGAGTTTCTGCACCCGCCTCTCGATCTCCTTCATGGAGTCGAGCCATGTCTCGGCCTGCCGGAGCTCCTGCACCAGTTCCCAGATCCGATCATACTGAATCATTGGTCTTGTTCTCCAGAAAAGACGCGAGACTTTTCGCGATCACCCTCGATCGAGTAATTCCTGCCATCCGGGCGTACTCGTCTAATTTCAACAGGAGGCTGAGTTCCAGACTTATGCCGCACGTCTTAGTTCTTTTTCCGGTTTTGGGTCGTCCTAGTTTATTATTCATGATTTCTGCTCCTGCAAAGACTGTGCCTCTTGCCCGTAGTACCATCTTCGGAGGGCATCCCCCGTGACCTGAGACATCAGGTCGTACTTCTGGAGCAGGGCGTCCACTATCTTGACATCAATTGTGTCCCGGGCCACAAGATCGATGACTGTTACCGGCCTAGTCTGCCCGATCCGGTGGGCGCGGTCCTCGCTCTGGAGCCGGTGCGCCAGGTTGAAGCTGTTCGAGTAGTAGATCACCGTACTCGCCGCGGTGAGGTCAATCCCGAGACCGGCCACTGCCGGATTGCCCACGAGGTAGCGGACCTCGCCGGCTTGAAATCGCCTACGGGCATCGAGGCGGCCCGCCTCGTCGGTCGCGCCGTCATATCGGACCGCCAGATCCCCGAGCGCCTCGCAGATCGCGTCGATATCTCTGGTGAACCTAGCGAAGATCAAGGCCTGTCCCTCCACGTCCTCCAAGAGGTCTCGGAGGGTCGTCAGCCTCGGATTCGGGTTGAACTTCTTGGATGGAACATCGATCCCTTCGAGTGGTAGGAAACCACTAGACACCTGCTGGAGTCTCACTAGGCGGGTGATCGCCAGGGGCGCCTCGACGCGCTCCCCGGAGTCGAGCCACGCCTCGAACTCCCGCCGCAGGTCGTCATAGACTCTCCGTTGTTCGTCCCCGAGGTCGAAATATCTGCGCTGGTAGGTCTTAGGCGGCAGATCGAGTACGTCCTCCTTCGCGATCCGGGATGCGATCCGACCCACGATCTTCTGGAGCTGGTCCAGATGTCGGTACCCGACCACCTGCATGAACCTGCCACGCCCGAAGCTCCTCGGCTCCATGATCCCGAAATAGGTCCGGAACGCCTCGGCTGAGGCGAATCCGTACGGGACCCAGAAGTCCCGCTGGAGGAATCGAAGCTGGGAATAGAGGTCGAACGGCGAGTTCGGGCTCGGGGTCCCGGTCAGGATCCTACGATAGGGGGCCAGTGCCGCGAGCTGTGTCGCGATCCTGGTTCGCTGCGCCCCCGGGGTCTTGATCCGGTGCGACTCGTCGAGGACCAGGATGCATCGCCGCCTCCGGAGGAAGGCTTCCGCGGTCCTTCGCCCCTCCTTAGTCACCAGCGCGTCGTAGCTCATTGCGAGCACGGTCAGGGCGCCGGTTGCCTCCTGGAGCGCGGCGCATTCGCCCCGGTGCCATGCGGTTAGCGCGCTCCTGGTCCTATAGGCGAGGAGCCGCCGAGGCACGTCATCCGGGAGATGCCGCGGGATCTCGTCGAGAAGCCACACGTCCTGTACGCCGCTGGGAGTCACGACCAACATCCCGTCGATCTCTTCACGATGGAAGAGGCGGGCGGCGGTATTGATCACTAGCCAGGTTTTCCCTGTTCCCATGCTCCAGAACAGGGCACGGGCTGGCAAATCGCGGCTGACCTCCAGTTCGGCGAGCTGGTGAATCATGGGTTGGGTCTTGAATTCGTTCAACATATCGTGGCGCAGCTCTTTACGGCGAGGATCGTCAGGAGGGCCAGAAGCACTTCTACTAAGAACTTAATCATTCTATCCGGCGTTCCCGCTCCTCGAGCATGCCTTGGGCGAGGTCATATGCCCTATGCGCGATGCCGGGAACACTGAACTGGAACTCGAGTTTATCGACGGCCATGCACAAAATAATCCCAATCAGGGCCGCTTTTGCGAACTCGTCCATGCGTTGTCGAGTCAACACGTCCGTGTAATCTATGTTCCCCATCTCTCATCCTTTCGTGCTCAGATTCTCTACTTCCTCGCTCCGCACGAACCGCCAGTCCGGTTCATGGAGCAGCTTTTTTGTTCGGGGGCCGTGCTCCCGGATCACCACCGATCCCGCCCTCTCCGCATCTCTACTGTGAGGGTTCCCGTTGCATGCCGCGCACTGGCGGCAAGTCAGCCTCCGCCCCCCCTCCCTGCTGGCCGGGCAGGAGAACTCGTTCCGGAGCTTCGGGTAGTCCCGCTCCAGGGTCGTCCTAAAGGTCCTCCAGCCCATGGCCTGTGCCTCCAAGGCCTCTCTCATGGATTCGACGGACGCCATGCAGAGGGACCTATGGTCCTGGGCCCAGGATTCGCGCCACATATGTGAGAAACCTGTCCATGATCGATCCGACCCGATCATCGCGATTATTTGGCGCCAAACTGGCGCTGGAACCATGGCCGGATCGCCGTAGCTGCCGAGTCTGAGCGGATCGCCGCGGGCCCAGCGGGATATCGTGGAGGATTCGACATCCAGAAATCGGTAGCTCCCTCGGTGGTAGGCCTGCCAGATCGATTGAGAACCTTGGTGAAGCCGAACATAGCAACGTCCGCCCAGGAACGGTCGCTGGGGGCAATCGCCGCAGATCGATCGGTCCTGGCCCGAATCGAGAGCCTCGCGGGGTTCGACGTCTTCGCGAAGGATGAAGCTTTGAATTACTCTCCCGGTCTTAGGATTGGTTGTACCTCGAGTTAGGACGACGATCAGTGGCGCATCGTCGATCGGAGAAGTCGCCCGGAAGTACCAACCTCTCATTCTATGGCTTCTCAACTCCAGGAGCTTCATCTGGGCCACACGGCCTCCATCGTGGCATCCGGGTCCGATTGATTATCGAACCACTGCCCGAACGCCCTCACGGCCTTATCGTAGTGCGCCTCCAGGCCACAGTCCTCCGCGCAGTCTGGCGCGTGATTCTTTGCGCCCGGAAGCATCCCCAGCGGACAATCCCAGCCCTTCCACCTCAGGAATGTCCCGATCAGCTCTGGCTTTCGGATCGGACGCGGGACCCGCTCCCGGATCAGCCTGACGACTGGCATTGCCTCTCTCGGTATCATGGCTCCCTCCACGCTTTGAAGATCGCCGGATTATTGGTGGGCTTGATCACCACCCGGCGCCCGTCGGGAAACTCGATCATCTGCGTCTCGGAGCATGCGCGGCGGAGAGCATTGATCCCGCACAACACGAGCACCGAGAGCACTGCGTTCATTAAAAGTAGCCAAATCATCAGGATTCGGTACATCAGAACAGCCTGATCTGCCCAGCATAGATTCGATTCTGGAGCCGGATCCGGCCGGCGATTTCCTCGAACTTACCCTCGTATTTCGGGTGTCGGGAACTCCAGGGGCTGCCGTCCAGGTGGATGCCAACATAGGCCATGGCTCTGGTCCCATCCGGATATGTCACCTCCTTCTGTTCGTCTTGGGTCAGGATGCCGATCTCTCCTCGGGAGCACGTGCAGATGTCGCCTCTTTTTAACTGGTGGCCGATCATTGATTTCTCCTTGAGGTGGGAGCCCGGCCAGCTCCCCGCTGGCGCGGGTGTTTGGGCGCCGGCCGGGCTGTTCGGTAGGACGCCCTTCATCCATTGTTGGGTCATGGGTCTTCGGGGCTGGACGAAGGGGATTTCCATATTTTACGAGATGCAAGCGGCGTGCCTAATCATCCCTGGCCCAGACTACGTGACTTCCGCGATATGCTACCCGGTCGTAGCGCCAAGCCTCTATTGACTTCACGGGTTCGCCGATAAGGCCTTGTTTGTGATGCCAAAAATCGACATTGCAGAGCGCCGGGTTCGTTCGGATGAGGACCCCGTTCGTCGGGATCACGCTCGCATACTCCTGTTCCGCGCGCTGGTGGGTGTGCCCGATCTGAATCTCCCGATAGGTAGACTTCGACCAGTGCTCTTTCGCCTCGGTCGAGAAGATCAGTGCAAGCTGGTTCTTCTTCGCCTCCGCGCCGTGATCAAATCCCAAGAGCACGCTCCCGTATGTGATGTACTTCCTTGGGTTCGCCCCCAGGTCCACTGATACTCGTCCGTCTTTCCTGTACCTTTGGGCTAGTGCGGCGCAGAGAGTAAAGCTCGATGTCGTATCGTGATTGCCCGGACAGTAGAGAAGATCCACGTCGTCGCACATCTCGAGGGAGCGATCGACTAGATACGAGAGGCATTCGAGGGCCGTTACGTAGACCTTGGCGAAGCGGCTGTCGGTATCCAGGAGGTGATCTCCGAACGCCGTCTTCTGCCTGACGGAATCGAAGTGCATCAGGTCGTTCCCGATCGGCATGATCAGACGTTCGATGCGGTATGGTTTCAGTTCTTCGATCAGGCCGTCCACGGAATTGATTATTCTCCTCCGCGCGATCTTCACATCGAAGTCGTTTCCGGTCTCGGAGTGCCAAGCGTACATGCCTAAATGGGCATCCCACAGTCCGGCGCATACCATGAACTCGCCGGTGCGTTTCTTAGTTTTCTTAGGCGCCGCGATCGGTCGAACATTCTTCCTGACGAACTCGAGGATCGCCTTCTCCAGCGGCTCCGGCACGGCTCGGCGTAGGATCAATCTGGATTGGAAGAGGTTGACCTTGCAGTGGCCATATTGCGGAGACTGGATCTCCTCCTGGATCTGCTGGATCGACCTCCCCGCCTCCGCCATCGCGATGATCTTCTTGATCTTCTCGTGGGGAAGCCAATTCTTCAGCTTATAAAATCCTTGCCAGACGTTCGGCTTGTGATACTCGGGAATCCATACTTTTGGATCCGCCCGGCAGATCCTCATCAGCTCCTCTGCGCTTAGAAGCCGGTCGTGGCTCGTCATCTCGATCGAGCCATCGATTTCTCGCCTATCTACGATCTTCTCGGTCGGCTCCGGGGGTGCCTGACCGCGCCCCTCGTGGGGGCTGTAATCATCCTTCAGGTAGTTCAGGCACGTCGTGTAGTGGATCCCGAGTCGGGTAGCTATCTTCCTGAGGGATAGGCCCTGTTTGCGGAGGGCGATCAGCTTCTCGATCTTCTCTGGTGGAAGCTTGTGCAAAGGCAATGTTTTTTCCTTTCTCGTCGAATAATCTTTTGAAGACGGCGGCAGGAATCCCGACGAAGGCACGACTGCGGCGCGCGCCCCGGACCTCTGGATCGTTCTCAAAGCCGAGGTCGATGACGGTCTTCTCAAGGACCCATAGGAGCTCGCCGTCCTGACAGAATCGGATCACGTCTCTGAGGGAGGCCACTATTCTCGTCTCATCCAGGTCTTTAGACCCAGCCACAACGCAGCGCACGCGCCGGTCACCAAGATCCCCAGGAGCGTGATCACTACGTGCCCCCGAGCCCTCCTTACTATCAAACGCCACTCGCGCAGAGCCTGCATGTCCGCCTGGGTCTCCGTTGGGTTCCGCAGGTCGAATCCGAGGCTCTCTAGGGTCTCTCGGACGGTCTCTCGGACTATGTCTCGTACGTCCTCGGGCATCATGGGGAGCAACGTCGATTATATCACACGAGTATCGCGTACCCATCCACCGTGCTTCCACCCGGGGAGTCGACCTCAAGAAAAGTCTCGATCCCGGAGCCGCTCGACGTGTGCCTAGTGCGGATCAGGTCCGAGACCGCGACTCCGGCCAGGGTCCCGGTCGTGAGGCCGGCCGCAATCACGGTGGTGAAGACCCCGCCGTTGATGTTAGCCTCCACGGTCCCGGAGACTGGCAGTACGGTCCCGATCGTGAATGTGTACGTACCGGCGGTGGGCGCCGTGAAGGGGGAGCTGGTCACGTTCTGGGCAATTACTCCCATATTGGTATCATTGTCCAACGTGGATGCGCCCACCGAGAAGTCGAACCGCAGGAGTTGAATAGCGTCGGAGGTGACGCCCTCAAGGTCGTGCCGGGCCGTGATCTCCACTCGGAGGCTCGTCGGCTTCACCCCGGCGTTATTCCGGAGGATCCGGGTCCTCGAGAGGAAGATCGTCGCCTGCCCGGTATTGAATACCGTCTCGAAGAGCGTCACAGGAGTTCCCGCCGGATCCTTGATCAGCTTCGCCTTGTACTTGGTGTTGTTCGCAGCCGGGAAGGTCGGATCGAGCGTGCCGGCGTCCGTCAGGATCTGCTGGACCTCGTCCAGCCGCCGGAAGTCCCGCCGCGTATAGGCCGAATCGATCCCGCGATCGTCGAGAGTTGTCCCTCCACTTTTGAGGGTATCAAAATCTACGCTCGTCGGATAGAGGACCGTGTTCAGCTTGAGCTGGGTCGGCGGGTAGGGCCGGCGCGCCCGGTTGGCCATCGTGAAACTGATCGTGACGGCTTCCGCCTCGGTCACCTCGTCGGTCCTGCTCCTGGGTCGCAGCTTTACGTCGACGTTGTTCGTGGGCGGGATCGTGACGTCAGAGAGGCCCGATCCGACGAATACCAGGAATATCTTCGCATTTACCGCGTGGGCCGCCGGCGCGGTGTCCAGCATCCCTCGGTAGGTATTCTGGAGGTCAAGGTGGGTCGTTTGGTTCACCACCGTCGTGATCGCCATGAACTCGTCGTCCACCAGGATCAGGTTCACCAGGTTCTGCCCGATATCACCGGCTGACGGCGAAACTGTGAATGCCGCCTGGAGGGCGGCCAAGGTGTCGGGCGTCCCATTCATTTGCACGGTCATTGGATTACCGGTCCCGGCGGTGAGCGCCGTCCGCAGCTCACCCATCAGGCAGAATCCGTAGACCTCGCCCGAGAGGATGAATGATCCGCTCGGCGCACCGACTGCGTTTCGCTGCCAGATCCGATGCGTTATCTCGTTCCCGGTGACGAGTCGGCCGGTCGCGAAGATCCGGTCCGCCACGCCCGGTAACGCCTCGTCGCGGTCCGTCAGCGCCTTGGGGGCCTCGATCGCTCGCTGATTGGCCGTCGGGAAGGGATCCACATTTTGGCTCGGTAGCGTCCAGAGCGTATTGTCGGGCTGCCCGAAGAATGGGCTCGCGAACGAGAACACGTCTTGAATCATGCCCAGCTCTATGCTCCCTTCGATCTCGCTCCCAATGTCCACTCGGATGATCCGCATGGCAAGCTTCGTAAACCCAAGGGTCGCATCGGTCCACGCCACCGCGTCCCCGAGGTTGAGGTTCCAACCGGTTCGATCGATCACGATGTTCGCCTTCGCCAGCGGCGCGCTGAGCTGGCGGAGAGAACGGGAGGCTATATTATTCGCTAATGCCCGGCTCTTTACCCCTGGAAAGTTCTCGGTGACGGCCACGATTTCCCCGCCCTGCACCCGCTGGTTCGCGAGATCGTGCGCCTGGGCGAAGCTCTCGGAGTATTTTTTGTCACGATCCGTGAACTGGATTCGGATCTGATTCGTGGTCTCGTCCCAGGTCCCGCGCATGAAATCCTTGACCTCCTTGACGTTCGTCGCGTCGATTTGCGGTACTGTGTTGATGTCATAGTCGGCCCGCGTCAATTTGAGCTTTAGTTTCCCAGTCCCTGGATCCAGGAACACTATCCCGTCGATCTGTCGCTCGACTTCCCGCAGGAACTCGCTCGCGTCCCGCACCTGATCGAGGACAAACGAGAATCCGTTGCCCTCCGTGAATAGCGTGGCGCCCGCCGCGAGGAAGCTCGTCGAATCCACATCAGAGGTCGGGAGTCCAAGGCCCCAATCGCCATCCGTCAGAAACTCGTAGATCACCGCGGCGGGGTTTGCCTCGAAGATCGCGACGATGTGTTGTCCGCTCGGCAGCCCGAGGGAGTTCGGGAACCGCTGGATCTCGAAGGCCCACGGCTTGATCTGAGTCGAGTTGCCTATGTACCCACCCTCCCAGACGACATAGCATGTCCCGCGGTAGCTCGGTATGGGCGACTGGACGGTCCCTAGATAGACATCCGCCGCCTGCGTCTCGCTTCCCAGGTGGAGCCGGAGCGTTCCGTCCACGCCCCCGGTCCCGAGATCATCGCCGCCGAAGAGGAGGGAATTATTGATTACGATTCCGGCTGCCTCAACGGTGACGGAGCCCGAGAAGACCTCCACATCTCCGACCCAGACCTTGGTCAGGGCGGCGATCGGACCTCGACACAGGCCGAGCTGGAATCCGACCCGGTACTGGAAGCCGGTCGTGATCTTCCGCGAGGACCAGAGCCCAGTTTTGATCTTGGTCCTTATGGCCGTCTGGCGCAGGTCGCCATACCAGACGACGTTCGGCCCTTTGTACTTTACGGTTCCGAAGACAATCGGCACGGGCCGACCCTCTATCGCCGTCGGGAACTTGAATTCCCCGATCCCGGCCGGTCGGGCGTTTTCGAACTTCGGCTTTGGGCGCAGGAGCTCGCTCAGGGCGACAGTGACAGCGGACAGGATGAGGCCGATGACTATTACCGCGACGAGACCGACTTCGGCGAGTATCATTGTTTAATCCAGTCCTTCAAATGGATTTTTAGTCGGCACGTGGGGGAATCCACCGTAATTGATTACGTTATTGAATTTGTTCAAGCAGTCTATCACGATCCTGAGTTTACAACCGGCGTGTACCAGAACTGTTTGACTAATCGGGGAGGCGAAGAAGGGGACGAGCAGTGTCAGCACGTCGCCGGCCTGGGCGGTAATCATCCTATGCTCCCCGCCGCTCGTCACGAATCCGGCCTCGAAGAAGTCCGCCCCAAAGGACCCGGCATTCTGGGCCGTGATGGTGTTCCCCGAGACGGCTGTGACTAGCAAAGATTTCTGAAATGCGGGGTCCGTCTCGAGGATCTTGCATCTAGGGTCAAAAAGAAGATGTTGACACTGCGCGGCGTACCCGAAGCGCGGTATCGGCCTGGAATGCGCGGTCTGTGCCGGCAGGGCGAGCATCTCTACCTCCCGCCCTTCGTTAACGTAACTCACGCTCTGGACTACGCCCTTGAAAAAGACAACAACCTGTATGTCCGGATCATTCCGGTGGTACCGCTTGAGGATCAACACGACTCGCTTTCCGGGCGAGTTGAGTATGAAGTCCTTGGTGAATGAGATGCTCGACGGGAGCCGCACGGAAAGTTTCTCCTCGCTCCCTCGCTCGAGCCGACTGCGCTGGATCGGGATCGCAGTATATAGTAGGGAGCCCACTGTGACGCTGACTTGATTGGAGGTGAAGCGGTGCGTGATGCCGCCGATTGCGAACTCGTAGAGCTCGACGGGCTGCCCGGTCTCAGCGGCGATCTCGAAGGCGGCGAATGTCACATCAGCACCGCCTTGATCGGCAGCTCGATCGTCGCCTGCCCCGGCGAGTTCAGGTGCGTGATCCGCACCTCGTCCGAGTCGATCCTGACCTTCTCTACGAAGTCCACGTAGTCAACATCCGCGATCGCGGCGTTAACCCCCCAGGCGGCGTCCACCGTCACCTGTTCCGTCAGGGAGTCGATCTCCGTCGCGGTCAGAATAGTCCTTGCAATTTTCGTGCCATCCCTTAAGACCACCCGGAGCGCGTTCCTGGGCAGCTTTACCCCGACGAAATCCGCGAACCCAACATTCCGGAAGACCAGGGTCGCGGACCCGGAGGTAATTGGCTGAGTGAGGACGAACTCGTCGAAGAAGGTCGGGAGATAGAACGAGACGGCTCGCCCCCGCAGAGCGTGGAGGAGCTGCCTCACCTCCCACAGCCGCTGCCTAGTGCGGGTAAAGAATGTCTTGATAGACCCGCGCCGGCTGGCCGTCTCATAACTCGTCGTCTCAAAGAGGCCTGTCTCGGAATCCACCTCCTGGATCCGACGCTCGAAGCTTTCACCGAGGGAACTCTCGATCCGATTGCCATCGTCCAGCAGCACCTTCCCGGAGAAGCTCGGAAAGGCGGCCGTGCTCGCGAGACCCACCGGGTTATCGAGCACCTCAGCCAAGAGGCGCGTCCTCTGGAGCTTCCTCGGGAACTTCTCGCCCCGGGTCGTCGGAGAGAGGCGAACGTTCCGGATCGGCATAACCCGGGTTCCTACGGGAAAAGCCCTCGTGAAGGCGCTCGTGAAGGTGATGGTCGTGGCCGTGAGGCTCTGCACATCCAGCACCTCGAAGTTATCGGTGTCCACGAAAGCGATGGCCAGGTCGTCGACCCGGAAGTCGGCGAACGCGGTGGAGTCTACCGTCGCCACCGTGTTGCCGATCTGGATCGCGATGGTCAGGAGCGACGGCTCGTGCCAGACCGGGATCCCAAAGCTCCGGTCCTGGCCGCCGAAGAGCCGCGTCTCGAGGAACCCGCGGTCGAAGCCCTCGATCTCGTAGACCAGATCGAAGGATTGCCGGGGGTTGGCCCGGAGGGAGATCCGCTGTTCCTTGCCGTCGCGCTTCAGGACCACGTCAGTCAGGAACTCCAAGATTTCCACGACCGGTACCACGGGTTCCACGATGAGGAGGATCGCCCGATCCCCGGTCAGGACGATCATTACCGTCCCGTCGTCGAAGGCGAAATCGAGCGTCCCGGCGATCCTCGGCGGGCCGTCCGCGAGCACGTTCAAGGTAAGCGCAAGACTCCGTTGTTCCTGGAGGGTGAACGGCAGCGCCGGTAGGTTCGTGATCACGATCCCACCCCCGACGTTATTCACAAAGGAGGTGAAGACCCTCGGGACCAGTCGGTAGGCGTTGTACAGGTCGAGCTGGAAAACCTGCGTCACGAGGACCAGCCCGGCATCGATCCGCCGGGGGAAGGCGAAGACGTTCTCGAACCACGTCTCGTCCCCGGCCCCGAGGGTGACCAGCCCCGCGCGGGTCGATACCAGGGCGACCGCCTGGATGTGCTGAAACGGACCGTCCTGATAATCCTCGGCGAGGGCCTGCATCTTGTCGAAATTGAGCGTCTCGGCCTGCCACTGCGGCGGAGGGTTGGGCTGCGGGAACTCAATCAGACGGGCACCGGCGGAGCCGGCCTGATCAGTCATCCCTTTGCCTAGGACGCCATCAAATTCCGCCATGATTTACGCCTGACGGTAGGCTATTCCCCAATTGCCAGATTCATCGGTATTTAGTTGCAGGAACTGTTTTCGTACGTATGGGAAGCAGCGCCAAGTATCTGCTCCAATCGTAAACGCTTCTGCTGGGTTGATGAAATGTATGTTGATCCCACGCATACCTGGGATCGTGCCCAATTTGAACCACTGCTCGGGAGAGAGGAGACGTCGATAATAGACCTGGAGCGGAGCCATAGAGACGAAGCCGTTGCCAGGATTCGATCGAATAAAATGCAGCGCATTGAACAGGAACCCGTCCCTCAGCCCGCCGAGACACGTCACGCGGGCGATGCCGGCGCGGTCGTTCCCGACGGTCGTGCTGTCGATGACCACGCCCCACTTGCTCGTCCCGCCTTCGCCCGGCATCCCCTCGACGTGGACCGTGGCACCTTCGAGATTAGATAACTGGCTCCGCCAATCAACCAGCACGCAGTGGGACGGGTTCGCCGGCGAGTCCGGGTCACCGGCCCACGTGTGCCCAGCGCAGTATTCCCCGCCGGTCCATGTCCCGTTCTTCACCAGCTCCCCGAAGGAGCAGTGCCTGTACAATCCGGGCGCATATTCTAACGCTACGTGCAAGAAGACGCTACCGGCGAAAAAGTGATAGGCCGTGAATGGCCCATTCCCAATCCGATCGAGCCGCCGCTGGGAGCTGATGGGAGTGCCACTGATCAGGCCTGAGCCCGAGTCATTCGGATGGTTCCCCGGCGTGTTCCCCATGGTAAAGCCCAGCGCCTGGAAGATCGCGATCCCGCCGGTGGTGGCCACCGCGTCCCAGCGGAAGGAGATGAAGACGTTGTTTCTGCGGATCGCCAGCTCCTTGTTCGGCACGTCCAGTTCGTCCTGCGTCCACCCATTAGCCTGGGCGAACGTTGAGAGCTTCGTTAGAAAGTCTTCCTGACTAGATGCTACTCCTGTCTCGTATGCCATCGGATCACCTTGAGGCTATCCCTCCTTCACCGCGAAGTGCGCATGCAGATCGGATCTGTTCGCCTGCTGGAAGACGATATACCTATCGGTCCCACTCACAATCAGATCCTCCGCTACAAGATTCGTGACGTTCCCGAGCGTGCTGACCCAATAGACGTCGGCCAGTTCCCCATACGCCTGCTGCACGGGCGTCCGCTCAACGATCATAGTCGGGAAAAGAATCGACCTGTGGTTCGGCGAATCCGGTATCTGCGCGTGCCTGATCGTCACCGTCCCCGGGCTGCCGGTTACTGGCACGAAGGTCCGGGTCGTGTATGCCCCGCCTGAAAAGTCCTGGGGGTTGAACCCCGCTCCGCCATTGTCCACGGATCCAGCGGGAAAGAGATTGAGATCACTCGTGTAGTTCCTGGCCCCTCCGCCAATCTCTTCGCTGTTCTTGATTATCTTCCAGCTCCCCCCAGGATCCCGGATGAAGGCCGGGCCTACGGCACTGCTAGTATGCCCGATTGGATCCACGATCCCGCTTAGGCTGATCCCGGTTTCGGAGGGGAGGCGGATCGATGTCGAGGAGCACCCGATGATCGCCATGGGGTACGGATATTGAATCGCTGTTGCGAACGGGTTAATCCATCCGAGGTGACAGCTCAGGTAGGAGGAGCCGATCCTGGCTATGACTATGATTCGGCGCCCATTCGCGAAGAACCAGTAGGTCTGGGAGGCGAGGCTGTTCGTGAAGAGCGCCCCGACGGTCGATCGGCTCGGCTGCGTATCGAAGGTCGATGCGGCCTGGTAGCCCGTGAAGCCCGCCAGGTTCCAGTAGCGCGACCCGCTCGGGTCGTGCTGCTCGGTCCGCATGCCGACGAACACCTGATCGGCTCCAGAACCGACTCCCTCGAGGATCAGCTCTTTATTGTTATCCGGATGGACACCGACGAAAGTCAGATTGAACGTCGCCCCAGTGCCGGTGCCGCCCGTTACGCTTACCGGGTTCGTCGGATTGATCGAGTACTCGCCCTTTGTGTGGACCGCCACTGTCGTAATCACTCCGGCGGAAATCGTGAGGACCCTGAGCTGGGCGGCGGTCGTAAATGTTCCACCAGTAACAGTGAGAATGTCGGCTACAGTATAACCGCTTCCACCCGAGACAATGGCTGCGGTACTTACATCTTGATCCGAATCGAGGAGCACTACCTGATAGATGACCGTCAGAGTGCATCCAGTGCCAGCGCCCGAGGAAGTGGTGGAAGCTGGATTGGCCGGGGTCTCAGGGTAATTGCCCCGGGACCACCGGACGACCGTCGTTACGGCGCCGGCGCTTATGGCTGTTACTTTAAATTGCGCAGCCAGAACCGGGGCGGTTCCACCGACGAGCGTCAGGATATCATTTACGGCGTGTCCGGTTCCACCGGCACTTACAGTGGCAGAAACGGCCTCCTTCGATTCGCGCTTGGTGCTCCAGCCAACCGAGGCGAATGTCACCGTGAACGTGGCGCCGGTCCCGGTGCCGCCGGTGGAGGAGACTGGGTTCGACGGGTTCACGGTGTAAGCCACGCCATGCCTATGGATTACGACGCCAGTAACCACTCCGGCGGCGACCGTTGTGACCCGGAGTTGTGCGGCCTTCGAGAAGGTCCCGCCGGTCAGGGTCAAAACATCGCCCACAGTGTAGCCTGTGCCGCCGGCGGAGACGACGGCGGTAGCGGCGGAAGTGCCAGTCGAGAACAGGCGGAGCTGGTTGAGGAGGTCTATGTACGATGTCGCAGTTCCGGTGTCAATGGGCATTAGCTTGCATCCTCTGTCGTAAACATCGTATCATGTACTGCACTGGCAGAACATTGTATGCGTGGCGCGGCTCGGCTCGGCATGTGGCTTGGCTTGGCTTGGCTCGGTAAGGCATGGCAGGCAGGGCTCGGCTCGGCAGGGCGCGGCACGGCAGGGCACGGCACGATCCGGCAAGGCATGGCAGGCGAGGCATGGCACGGTTTGGCAAGGCATGGCGTGGCTTGGCGCGGTCCGGCAAGGCATGGCAGGCGCGGCACGGCCTGGCACGGCGCGGCTCGGCGCGGCGCGGTCCGGCTTGGCACGGCAGGCGAAGCGCGGTAGGGCGTGGGTTGGGGCTTTCATTATCCCAGGATTCTCCGCATCG
>Ga0184634_10000059_pt1 | contig 21571 bp, 22 predicted proteins | sample PLM31_200_b1_FD_133016 | JGI IMG/M metagenome (GOLD analysis project Ga0184634, IMG submission 133016) | Groundwater sediment microbial communities from an aquifer in East River, Colorado, USA - PLM3-1_200_b1 | ecosystem: Environmental > Terrestrial > Soil > Riparian zone | place: USA: East... | reverse complement strand
TGGTCGCGGCGGCGCAGCGGCAGCTCGAGCTCGACACCCACACCTGCTTCCACGTCACGGCGAGCGAGCCGTACATCGAGCTCGCGGAGCGGCTGAATGCCCTCGCCCCCGGCGAGTTCGAGAAGCGGACGATGTTCGCCAACTCCGGGGCCGAGGCCGTGGAGAACGCCGTGAAGATCGCGCGATACGCGACGAAGCGGCAGGCCATCGTGACGTTCGACCACGCCTTCCACGGCCGGACGCTCCTGGCGATGACGCTGACGGCAAAGGTCATGCCGTACAAGCAGGGCATGGGCCCGTTCGCGCCGGAGGTCTACCGCCTGCCGTTCGCGTACCCGTACCGCTGGCCGACCGGCCCCGAGCGGTGCGCCGAGGAAGCCCTGGCCTACGCCAAGGACGAGATGCACAAGCACATCGGCGAGGAGAACATCGCCGCGGTGATCGTCGAGCCCATCCAGGGCGAGGGCGGGTTCGTGATCCCGGCCCCCGGGTTCCTGAAGGGCCTGGCCGACTTCTGCCGGGAGCACGGCATCGTGTTCATCGCCGACGAGATCCAAAGCGGCATGGGCCGGGCCGGCCGGTGGTTCGCCGTCGAGGACGAGGGCGTGGTCCCGGACATCATTACCAGTGCCAAGTCCCTGGGCGGCGGGATGCCCATCTCGGCCGTCACCGGCCGGGCCGAACTCATGGATGCGGTGCACGTGGGCGGCTTGGGCGGCACGTACGGGGGGAACCCCGTGGCCGCAGCGGCCGCCCTCGCCGTGCTGGACAAGATCGAGCGCGAGGGGCTGCTCGAGCGGTCCCGGCGCCTGGGCGAGCGCATCATGGCCAGGCTCCGCGACATGCAGTCCCGGCACCAGCTCATCGGCGACGTCCGGGGCCGGGGCATGATGACCGCCGTCGAGCTGGTGGCGGACCGCGGGACGAAGGAGCCCATCGACGGGCCGACCGGCGCCAGGATCGTCCAGCACTGCCTGGAGAACGGGGTCGTGATCCTGAAGGCGGGGACCTACGACAACGTGATCCGGCTGCTGCCGCCGCTGACGATCGACGAAGGCCTGCTGGACGAGGGCCTGGATGTCCTGGATGAGGCCATCGGGGCCGCGTCGGCGTAGCGGCATCTTCGGGCGCGGGGATCTGGATCGCGCTCGAGGCGATCAGTACGCGGTGCGGCGACGCCGGCCGGCCGCGCGACCGCCCCCGCCGAGGAGCCCGAAGACGAACACCAGGCATCCCAAGGCTTCCCCTCCCCCGCGAACCGGCCTTCCGCCGGGTCGCGGCATCGTACCGGCTTGCTAACGTCGGCGCATGGCGTCGGGTGAGGGCGAAGCGCGAGGGGGGCCGCCCCGGCGACGATCAGCCCTCCGGCAGCTCGCCGTCGACGTCACGCCGCTCCGGCGCTCCCGCGACTTCCGGGTGATCTGGACCGGCCTCCTGGTCTCGGAGGCCGGCTACCAGTTCACCCTCGTCGCGACGTTCATCCAGGTCCGGCGGCTGACCGGGTCGGCGGCCGCGGTTGGCATCATCGGCCTGGTGGGGCTCGTCGCGCTCGCGGCCGGAACCCTCCTCGGCAGCACGATCCTCGACTCGCGGGACCGGCGGACGCTGCTCGTGGGGGCCCAGTTCGGCTACATGGCCGCCTCCGGCCTCCTGCTCGCCGGGGCGCTCCACGGGCGGCCGCCCGTGGGACTGATCTACGGAGCGGTCGCGCTGATCGCAGCCGTCTCGGCCATCGACGGGCCGACCCGATCGGCCATGACCCCGCGCCTGGTGGGCCTGGACCTGCTCCCCGCCGCTCTCGCCCTGAACCAGGTCATCTGGAACGCGACCGCGCTGGTCGGGCCGGCGCTGGCCGGCATCGTGATTGCCCGGCTCGGCCTGGCCTGGGCGTACAGCATCGATCTCATCACGTACGGGGCCATGCTGGCCGCGGCGCTTTCGATCCGCCCGATGCCGCCGGAGCGGCGCGAGGGGGCGGCGACCGGTTGGGCCGCGGTGCGGGAGGGATTCGCCTACCTGAAGGGCCGGCGGGTGCTGCGATCGACGTTCGTCATCGACATCATCGCCATGGTCTTCGGGATGCCGCGGGCCCTGTTCCCGTTCCTCGCGGCCTCGCAGTTCCACGGCGGAGACGCGGTCGTCGGGCTGCTGTTCTCCGCGCCCGCGGTCGGCGCGCTGGTGGGCGCGCTGACGGCGGGGTGGGTGGGTCGGATCCGGCACCAGGGGCGGGCCGTCGTCTGGGCGGTGGCCCTGTGGGGGGTGGGCATCGCAGCCTTCGGGTTGGTGGGCGACCGCCTGTGGCTGGCGCTTGTCTTCCTGGCGTTCGCCGGCGCCGCCGATGTGATCTCGGCCGTGTTCCGAAGCACCATCCTCCAGCTCTCGGTGCCCGATTCGCTCCGGGGCAGGCTCTCCGGGATCCACATCCTCGTCGTGACCGGCGGGCCTCGGCTGGGAGACCTCGAGGCCGGCCTGGTGGCGGCGGCCTTCACGCCCGCCGTCTCGGTCGTGTCCGGCGGGTTGCTGTGCGTCGTCGGAGCGGCCGCGTTGGCCGCGGTCGTCCCGGAGTTCTGGCGGTATCACGCCGGCGACGAGCCCTGACCTATGCTCCGCCCATGGCCGAGCCCGTCCGGCTGGTGGAGCTCCGCGTGCTGGAGGGACCGAACCTGTACTTCACCCGTCCGGCCGTCAAGGTGACGTTGGCCGTCCCGGGCTGGTTGGGGGCGAAGGGATCCCGGCCCGCGTCGGTCGCCTCTTCGCTGGAACTCCCTCGCGGCGGGAGCCCGGGCCTCCCCGGAACCGGCGCGCGGTGGCGGTTCGTGGCCCGCCTGGCCTCCCACGTCGCGCGGCGGGTGGCCGAGGCGTCGGACATCCGGCTGGCCGTCCGGGGCCGGACCGGGCCGGAGCCCGACCAGACCGTAGTGGCGTTCCCGTGGCGCCGGCGCGGCTCGGCCGAAGCCCTGGGCCGGGAGGTCGCAGGGCTGATGGACGCGCTCCTTTCCTCCCGGCGCTCCCCTCGCCGGCTGATCGCCGAGGCCGCGAAACGCGTCGATGCCGCGGACCCCGGCCCCGAGCCTTCCGTCCCCGACCCGGACATCCCCGTGATCTCGGTGACGGGGACGAACGGCAAGACCACCACGGTCCGACTCCTGGCGCACGTCGTCCGGACCGAGGGCCGGTCCGTCGCCTTTTCCTCCACGGACGGCGTATACGTGGACGACCGCCTGGTGGAGGCCGGCGACTACTCCGGGTTCGCCGGCGCCGGCATGGCCCTGGCCCAGGATCCCGACGTCGCCGTGCTGGAGACGGCGCGGGGCGGGATCCTCCTCCGGGGCATCGGCGTGTTGCACAACGACGTCGCCGTCGTGACGAACGTGTCGGCCGACCACCTCGACCTGCACGGGATCCACACCCTGGATCAGCTGGCCGAGGTGAAGGCCACCGTCACCCGCATCACCCGACCCCGCGGTTGGGACGTGCTGAACGCCGACGACCCCAGGGTCCTGGCGATGCGGAGGGCAGCGAGCGGACGGGTCTGGCTGTTCTCGCTCGATCCGGAGCACCCCGCCATCCGGGACGTACTGGCGCACGGTGGCCGGGCCATGACCGTCCTCGACGGAAGGATGACGATGCTGGAGGGCTCCGGTGCCCGCCCCCTGGTGCGGGTGGAGGACGTCCCGGTCACGATCGCCGGAGTTTCCGGCCACAACGTCCAGAACGCCATGGCCGCGGCGGCCGCGGCCCTCGCGATCGGGCTGCCGGAGCGGGCGGTCGTGCGCGGCCTTCGCACGTTCGTCCTGGATCCGGAGCGGAACCCCGGCCGGGCCAACCTGTTCACGCTGGACGGCCGGGTGGTGGTGATCGACTACGCCCACAACGAAGCCGGGATGATGGGGCTCACCGAGCTCTGCCACGGCCTGCGCCGCAAGGGTCGAGAGGTGTGGCTCGCGTTCTGCACCGCCGGTGACCGGCGGGGCGACATCATCCACGCGTTCGCCTACCGGGCCGCGCGAGGCGCCGACCACGTGGCCGTGGCGGAGCTGTCGCGGTACCTGCGGGGCCACGACCCCCAAGACATCGTGGAACGCCTCCGGGCCGGGGCTCTCGATGGAGGGGCGACCGAGGTGCCGGTCTTCCCCGACGAGGTCCACGCGCTGGCGTGGATGATCGAGCAAGCCAAGCGCGGCGACGTGATCGCCGTCACTGCGCTGGGCCAGCGCCCGGAGATCTTCGCCTGGCTCGAGGAGCGAGGAGCGAGGCGCCTGGGCCCTGGGGACGTCCGACGGCTGGTCCGTGCGGTCCGGGCGTCGCGTGTCGACGGGTCCGATCCGGGCTAGCGGAACCGCGCATCCGGCTCCTGCCGGAGGGACGAGCCGGTGGCCGGAGACCGCTGGTCTGGTGATGTCCGGTACGGATTCGTCCGCGCTCCGGAACCGTCAACGATCGGCGCGGGCCTCGGCGCACGACACACACAAGACGGCCCACGGCATCGCCTCCAGTCGCTCCCGAGGGATCGGCGTGCCGCACCCGTCGCACACGCCGTGCGTACCGTCGGCCAGCTTGGCAAGGGCGCGCTCGACGCCGCGGAGCTTCGTGGCGAGCGACTTCGCTGCCGACGTCCGCGTGATCCGTTCGACGGCTTCGACGGTCCCGTCGCCGATCCGTTTGCCGAAGGAGACGGTCGCCGTCGGGTCCCGAGGAACGTCGGCGAGGTGGCGGATCTCCTCTTCGAGCTCGTCCCGGCAGGCCTCCAGCACGCGCTCGATCTCACGGTCGTCCATGGCTGCGATGCGTTCCCGAGAGCGCTACAGCCCGGTCTCGGGGATCAGGCGGATGAAATCGGGGTCGCCGCCCACGGCCATGAACTGCCCGTCCCCCTCGGGCGCCTGGAGCACCCTCGGAGCAGCCAGGGAACGCCGGGCCTCGACCTCCTTGAAGACCTCGGTGGCGTAGTCCACGCAGAGCACGACGAGGTCGCCGGGCCGGCTCCGATCCAGGGCCCGCCGGGTGGCCTCGATCTCCTCCAGGGCGATCTCGACGCTTCCGGCCCGGGCGCCCTCGCGCATGGCCTGCCGAACGCCTTCCAGGATCAGGGCCGCGGTCTCCCCGCGCTTGCGTCCCCTCGTGTTCCGGTCCTCGCGGATGATGACGTCGTCGAAGTACCGGGCGGCCACCCTCCCTATCTCCCGCATGTCGTCGTCCCGCCGATCGCCGGCCGTCGCCACCACCGCCAGCCGGAGGTTCGCCGTCCACGAAACCTCCCCCGGCCGCCCGCCCGGGTGCTCGCCGGTCATGCGCTCCACGAACTCCCCCAGGCTCCGCAGCGCGTGCGGGTTGTGCGCGTAGTCGATCAGCACCCTCACGCCGTCCATGTCGATCAGGTTCAGCCGCCCCGGGGCCTGGTAGATGCTCGTGGTGAAGGTCCGCAGCCCCTGGCGGATGTCGTGGATGTGCGCTCCCGCGGCGTGGGCGGCGGCCGCGGCGGCCAGGGCGTTCTGAACGTTCATGCGGGCCCGGCCCTCGAACGTGGCGGGCAGCGTGTGGACCCAGGCCACCGGCATGGTCCGGCGACCCTCCTTGATCACGATCATCTCGCCGAGCGGCCCCTTGTCCAGGACCACCGCCTTTCGGCCCCGGCGGACCCACCGGTCCACGAGCTCGTGGTCCTCGCGCATCGAGAACAGGATCACCGAGCCCGAGCAGGCCTTGCGCATCTCGAGCACCAGCGGATCGTCGGCGTTCAGGACGGCCCAGCCGTTCTTCGGCACGGCCTCCACGACCACCTGCTTCACCTGGGCGAGCTGCTCGATCGTGTCGATCCCCTTCAGGCCGAGGTGGTCGCCGGCCACGTTCAGCACCACGGCCACGTCGTTCTCCCCGTACCCCAGCCCCTCGCGCAGGATGCCCCCCCGGGCCGCCTCGAACACGGCGAAGTCCACCCGCGGGTTCTGGAGCACCATCTGCGCCGACTTCGGGCCGCTCGCGTCGACCCGCTTCACCAGACGCTCGTCGATGTAGATGCCGTCGGTCGAGGTCAGGCCGACCTTGCGGCCCATGCCCCGGAAGATGTGGGCGATCATCCGCACGGTGGTGGTCTTCCCGTTCGTGCCGGTGACCGCGACGATGGGGATCCTGGCCGGCGTCCCCGGCGGGAACAGCCCGTCGATCACGTGCTTGGCCACGTACTGGGCCTCGCCCTCGGTAGGGTGCGTGTGCATCCGGAACCCCGGCGCCGCGTTCACCTCCACGATGGCGCCGCCGGTCTCACGCACCGGCTGCGTGATGTCGGGGGCCAGGAAGTCGATGCCGGCCACGTCCAGGCCCACCACGCGGGCGGCCTCCTCGGCGATCTCCACGTTGTCCTCGTGGGCGTCCCACGTCCGGTCGATGGAGATGCCGCCGGTGGACATGTTGCCGGTGGCCACGAGCTTGACGAAGGCCCCTTCCGGCGGCACGTCGTCGAGCGTGAAGCCCTGCTTCTTCAGCAGCTCGATGGCCGCCCCGTCGACCTTGATCTTCGTCAGGATCTTCTCGTGGCCGATCCCCCGCCGAGGATCGGCGTTCGTCATCTCGACCAGCTGGCCCACGGTGTGCGTGCCGTCGCCGGTCACGTGAGCCGGCACGCGCTCCGCCACGGCCACCATGTGCCCCCCGATCACCAGGACCCGGTAGTCGTTGCCGGTGACGTAGCTCTCCACCACGACGTCGCCCCGTCGGGCCTCCTTGACCGCTCGCTTGAACCCGCTGCGCACGTCGCGCTCGGTCCGGAGGTCGAGCGAGACCCCTCGGCCGTGGTTCCCGTCGAGCGGCTTCGTGACCACGGGGAACCCGATGCGCTTGGCCGCCGCCACGGCCTCGTCGTCCGTGCGAGCCACGTCGCCCCGGGGAACCGGCAGGCCGGCCGCCGACAGGAGCCGCCGGGTCATGTCCTTGTCGCCCGCGATGTCCACGGCGAGCGAGGACGTCTTGGAAGTGATGGTGGCCCGGATCCGTTGCTGATACCGGCCCCACCCCAGCTGCACGAGCGAGGCTTCGTTCAGCCGGATCCATGGGATGTCGCGGCTCGCGGCCTCGTCGATGAGGGCCTGTGTGGAGGGGCCGAACGCCCGCCGCTCCGCGAGGCGGATGAGTTGCTCCAGCTCTATTCGGAAGTCGAACCCCGGCTCCGGCCTGACCAGGTGGTTGGCCACTCGGACGGCGAGCTCGCCGGCGGCCAGGCCCACCCGCTCCTCCCAGTAGCCGAAGATCACGTTGTACCGGCCCGGCGGGCCCGCGCTCCGAGTCTTGCCCCGGTACACGTGGGACCCCGACTCGCGCTGGAGCTCCAGGGCGATGTGCTCGGCCACGTGCCCCAGCCACGTGCCCTCCTGAAGGCGCTCCACGAAGCCGCCGGGCTTCCCCAGCGAGCACGTGTGCTCCCGCAAGCCCGGCAGCAGCTCGAGGAGCCTGCCGTTGAACCCCTTGAGCGTGTTGGAGGGCCAGTGCTCCAATGAGCCCAGGTCGACCAGGAGCCGGACGCACGGTTCGTACGACCAGTAGTTCGGACCCCGGAAGACATGGGCCTCCAGGACCTTCAGGTCCGGCTTGGCCGATGGCCGCTTGGGGGCCGGGTCGCGCTTCGGATGCTCCTCGTCGTCCCGGGGCCGGGGCCGGGTCGCGCTCACTCCGATGCCTCCCGCTCCTCCCCCCGGACGCCTCCGGGCAGCAGCTTCCGGGCCCGGAGGTCGAACCAGTAGCCCGACGGCAGCGAGTGCAGCACGACGCCCGACATCATGAGCGGCCGATAGCCCTTGCCCTGGTGCGCGTCGGTCCGCGCGTGCGAGCCGTCCACGATCGTCACGGCTCCGCGGCCGATCACCTCGATGGTCTGGTCGGCGTAGACGACGGCCGCGGTGTCCTCGTCGAGCCCCACGCCCAGGAGCGAGGGGGAGTGCGCAACGACCGAGAGCAGCCGGCCGATCCGGCCGCGCTGCTCGAAGTGCTGGTCGATCACGATGTGGTCGAGCAACCCGAGGCCGGCCGAGAGCTGGGCCATCCGGTTCTTCGGCGTCGGCCCAGGCCTCCCGAAGGCCATCATGTGCGAGGCCAGGGCGCTCGCGCCGGCGGAGGTTCCCGCGATCACCGCGCCACGGTCGTGAGCCAGGAACAGTGCCGTCCCCAGCCGGGTTCCCCCCACCGCGGCCGAGAGCCGGAGCTGGTTGCCGCCCGTCAGGAAGATCCCAGTGGCGTCGGCGAGGGCCGCTGCGACCTCCGGGTCGTTCGCCTGCTCCCGGTCCTCGGGCCGGAGCCCCGTGACCTCGCCGACGTTCAACCCCGCGAGCAGCTCCCGGTACATCCCCGTGGCCATGTCGCCGAGCGAGGAAGCCGTGGAGATCACCACGACGCGGGCGCCGGCGCCCCCGGCGAACTGGGCGAACCGCGACAGGATGGCCTTGTCGCGCCGCTTGTCCTCAGCCCCGCCGATCAGCATGATCGGGCCCCCGCCGTAGGCGGGTCCCCGATGCTGGCCCGAAGCCTCGTCCGCTGTCATGCGAGGAAGTGTAGCCCTCGCGTTGGGTGGATCAGCCCGGACGCACGCTCCGCTCCTGGGACCCGGGGGGCCGAAGGATCAGCCGGTCGTGGGGTTCAACCACGTCCACGATCCCGTCGAGGCCCTCCTCCACGAAGAGGTCGAACCCGTCGCCCCGCACCAGCCGGTCCCCGTCCCGCGGTCCGTCGGTGAGGGCGAACTCCACACCGTCAATGGCTCGGGAGACTCGGACGGTTGCCGCGGGGTTGAACCGCCGGGCCGCCTCGTGCGTCCGCTGGAGGATGTCCGTGGCCCAGGCCGTGAACTCGATCACGCACCGATGCTAGCGGAGCTGCTCCGTCACATCCGGGGCATCCGACCGCCAGCTCCGGGCGTCGCGGGAGTCGTGGCCACACTTCACTGCCGCGAACCACAGGAGGGCCACGAGTCCGACGCTCAAGAGGTATCCCAGCCAGTCCATGGCGCTCACCTTCCCTCGACGGCGCGGCCCAGCAACCGGAAGCCCGCCGACCCGATCCGTAGCCTCGAAGCCAGCCGCCACCTGGAAGCCGGGCTCTTGGCCACACGGGGGATCCAGGTGTATCCTCTGTAACCGATATAGAAGAGTACATCGGTTGTCATAACTAGTCAAGGCAGAACGGTGGTGTACCATCCGGGTTGTCGCCAACAGATCGAGTCCTAGAAAGCCAGAACACGAGGAAACGTGAGATGAGCACCCCGAAGCGGTGGCGAGACGTCGACAACAGCCCCCCGGCACCGGGGGATGTGGAGCTCGTCAGGAGCTTCCTGTCCCTCCACGACCACGAGGGGGACGACGAGAGGAGCCTGCCCCCCTCGCACCGGTCGCTCCGCCAGTTCTTCGTGGAGCGAGGCCTCCTTCGGCCCGACGAGCCTGCTGGCCCCGACGAGCTCGAGACGGCGTTCGTGCTGCACCGATCGCTTCACAGGAAGGTTCCGGACAACGCGGATGCACCGTTCTCCTCCGAGGATGCCGCGGTCATCGAGGAGGCCGCTCGCGCCGCCCGGCTGGAGCTCCGGTTCGAACCGGAAGGACCGCCACGGATCGAGCCCATGGCGACCGGGGTCGCCGGCGCCCTGGGCCGGATCCTGGCCGTCGCCTTCCTGGCCCAACTCGACGGGTCGTGGGCCCACCTCAAACAGTGTGCCGACGAGACCTGCACCTCGGTGTTCTACGACCGTTCGAAGAACCGATCCGGCAAGTGGTGCTCCATGCAGTCGTGTGGGAACCGCAACAAGGTTCGGGCCTGGCGGGCCCGGCAGAGCACCCGTGGCCCGGCCGCTTGAGTTCCGGCTCCTCGGAGCGGGGGGCGAGCCCGTCGACCTGTGGCGGACGCTGAACTCGCACGGCTTCGTGGACCTTGCGCCCATGCGGCTGGACGAGGAGGCCCGCGCGTTGGAGGTCACCCTGCCCCTCGACGGGAGCGGCCCTCGCACCGTTCGCATCTCGGAGGGCCGCCCCGGCTACGGGACGGTCGCCGTCCGCGGGCCGTCGCCGGGGGCGAGGGGTTCGGACCGCCTGCTCTTGGCGGTTCGAAACGTCCTCCGGCTCGACGCGGACCTGTCGCCGTTCTACGTCCTGGCCGAACGTGACCCCGACCTGGCCTGGGCGGTGACCGGGGCCGGGCGGATGGTCCGAAGCCCAACCGTCTTCGAGGACGTGGTGAAGACCATCTGTACGACGAACTGCGCGTGGTCGGCCACCCGGCGCATGGTCGACGCGATGGTCGAGCATCTCGGCCGGCCGGCCCCCGGCGCGCCGGGGGCCGGCCCGCTCGGCCGCGCCTTCCCCACCCCCGCGGCCATGGCGGAGGCCGGTGAGGGGTTCTATCGGGACGTGGCCCGGGCCGGGTACCGCGGCGCGTATCTCGTCTCCCTGGCCCGCGCGACGGCGGAGGGCCGGCTGGACCTGGAGGTCCTGGGCCGGGCCACGCCCCAGGACCTCCCCGACGACGAGCTCGAGGGCCGGCTGCTCGCGCTCCCGGGGGTCGGGCCCTACGCGGCCGCCCACGTCATGCTGACCATGGGCCGGTACTCACGGTTGATCCTCGACGCCTGGACCCGCCCCACGTACGCGAAGAAGACCGGGCGAAAGAGCGTGAAGGACGCCTCGATCCAGCGGCGGTTCAAGCGGTACGGCCCCTATGCCGGCCTGGCCTTCTGGCTGTTCCTCACCAGGGACTGGGTCTGAGGGTTGTTCCTCGGACCACCGGGGGCCATACTGCCACGGGCCTTCCGGCCCAACCGTTTCGGCCCGTGAGCGAAAGAGAGCGATGGCCGTCCCGTTATGGCGTTTTCACGTCGTGCACGCCGCCTTTGGGCGTACCTGCGCGCTGAGCGGCGAACGCTCCGCCAGGGCCTGGCCGCGCTCACCCTCAGCACGGCGGCGTCGTTCGTCGCCGGCCTGACGCTCGGCCACATCACCGGCACTCTCACCGCACTCCCCGGCCTCCTCGTCCTCATCCCCGCCGCCGTGGGCATGCGGGGCACCATCTTCGGGGCCATCGGCGCCCGGCTCGGGACCAGCACGCACGCCGGCCTGTTCGAGGCCAACCTGAAGCGGACCGGGGTCCTGTACCAAAACGTCGAGGTCGCGGTGATCACGACGTTCGCCTCGTCCTTCTGGCTGGCGGGCCTGGCCAAGGTGGCCACCGCGGCGTTCGGCGAGCGCTCCATCTCGATCTGGGACCTGGTGACCATCTCGGTGGTCGGGGGGGCGCTCGGGTCCGCGTTCATCCTGCTCGTCACGATCGGGCTGTCCGTGCTGTCGTACCGCCGAGGCTACGACCTCGATGCGGTGTCCACGCCGATGGTGACGGCCCTTGGCGACATGGCGACGCTCCCCACGCTGTTCCTGGCCACGTTCCTCACCCGCAACGACACTGTGAACGCGGTGACCGCGGGAGTCTGCGTGGCGCTCTGCGCCTACGCCGTGGTCCGGGTCGTCGCGACCGACCTCCAGCCCGTACGGCGCATCGTGGTGGAGATGACCGCGGTGATCCTGCTCACGCCGCTCCTCGACATCGCGGCCGGCGCGGTGCTCCAGGCCAAGGAGCCGGTCCTGCGTGCCCTCCCCGGCCTGCTCATCCTGATCCCGCCGTTCGTCTCGCAGGCCGGCGCCCTCGGGGGGATCCTGTCCTCCCGCCTCTCGTCCAAGCTCCAGCTCGGCGTGATCACCACCCGGAGAGTGCCCGAGGCCCCGGCGATGGTGGACGCCGGCCTGGTGATCGTGTCCGCGGCGGCCATCTACACGCTGATCGGGACGGTCGGGCTCGGCCTTTCGAACCTCACCGGCCTGGCCCACCCCGGAGCGGCGACCATGGTCGGGGGAACCCTGCTCGCCGGGCTCATCGTGCTCCCGGTGATCCTCCTGACCGGCTACTACGCGGCCGTGCTGACCTCCCGGTTCGGCCTGGATCCCGACGACCACAGCGTCCCCATCATCACGAGCGTCATGGACCTGGCCGGCATCCTCGCGCTGCTGTTCGCTATGGGAGTATTGGGGGTAGCCATCGATGGATGACGACGAACCGAAGTCCGTCAAGGAACTGCTGGTCGAGGCCAAGGACGCCTCCGAGCTGTTGATCGACATGGCCTATGCGGCCGTGTTCTTCGACGAGGAGGACCTGGCCGACGAGGTGGAGAGCCTCGAGGAGCGGATGGCGGGCTACCTCCGCCGGCTGCGAACCACGGCGGCCCTCGCCGCCCGGAGCCCCGAGGACGCCGAGGCCATCGAGAGCGTCCTTTGGATCGCGTCCGCCATCGACAAGATCGGGGACGCGGCCTCGGACATCGCCCGGGTGGTGGCGGCCAAGCTCGGCATCCCCGACGCCCTCCGCAAGGACCTCCGGCACGCCGACGAGGTGTGCGGCCGGGTCAAGGTCCGCGAGGGATCGCAGGCCGTGGGGGCCCCCCTCCGCGACCTGATGCTTCCCACGGAGACCGGGATGTGGGTCCTGGCTATCCGCCGCGGCGACGACTGGGAGTTCGATCCTGGGGCCGAGAGCGTGGTCTCCGAGGGCGACGTGCTGCTGTACCAGGGGCCCGAGGAGGGCGCGAACCTCATCCGGGCGGTGGCCGGCGCTCCGCCTCTCCCCCCGCCCCCGGAGTCGGAGGCGCCCCCCCTGTCGGAGCTGGACCGGGCCGTCGACATCCTGGTGGAGATGAAGAACTCCTCCGAGGCCGCCGTGGGGCTCGCGTACTCGTCGCTGCTATTCAACGACCGGGCCCTGGCGGCGGAGGTGGCCACCCTGGAGGCCCGGAGCGACATCCTCCAAGACGAGCTGGAGTCCTGGGTCCTTCGGGCCTCGCCCGAGGCCCGCAACCCCGACGACCTTCGAGGGTTGCTCCGCCTCGGCGCGGCCGGGGAAGCCATCTGCGACGCGGCTCGCGACATGACGTGGTACGTGGAGCGGGGGGAGGAGCTCCATCCCGTCATCCAGATGGCTTTGGAGGAGACCGAGGAGACCGGGGCCGAGACGGTGGTCGAGGCGGGGTCCCGGGCGGACGGCCGGTCCCTGCGAGAGCTCGAGCTGGCGACCGAGACTGGGATGTTCGTGCTTGCCGTCCAGCGGGGACGCCGCTGGGTGTACCGGCCTCGGGCCAGCTTCACCTTCCAGGCCGGCGACCGGATCGTCGCCATCGGCCCCGAGGAGGGCGCGGAGCAGCTCGAGGCGGTCTGCCGGGTGACCCAGCCGGCCGTCGAAGCGGGCTGAGCGCATCCTTGCGACGGGCTTGTCCCTCCCATAGCCTGCCGCTGTGGATGCGTTCGTCTATCTCCGGACCGGCCCCGGGAAGATCGAGGACGTGGTGATCGCGCTCCGGGGCCGGCACGGCATCCGGCACTCGGTGGCCGTGGTGGGCCAATGGGACGTGATGGTGGCCGTGGAGGCGGCCGACTTCGAGTCCATCGCCCGCACGGTGCTCCGGCGGATCCAGTCCATCGACGGCGTGATCCAGACCTACACCGCGCCGGTCGTCCCCCTCGATGTGCTGGGGATCTACGCGGGCGGGCCGGGCATGCCGTCCGCGCCCATGCACCGGGAGGGGCCCGCGTGCTTCGTGCACATCAGGACCGCCGCGGGCGCGGTGGCCGGCGTGGTCCAGGCCCTGGCCAAGCTGGAGGAGGTGTCCGGGCTCTCCGTGGTCGCCGGGGACTACGACGTGCTCGCCGAGGTCCCCCTCGGGTGGGAGCAGGCGGCCCCGGTGATCCTTCGGGAGATCCACACGATCCCCGGCGTGCAGACCACCACGACCCTGGTCGGGATCCCCGAGTTCGGCGAGGACGTCGACGAGGACCGGGACCAGTTCTCGGCCTGGCCCTAGCTCCGCGTGACCCCGGTCCCGGAGCCTGGGATCGTTACACCCTGACGTTGGAGAACCGAAGGTGCTCCTCCGTCAGCCGGACCTCCTCCACCTCGATCGCCCCCGTGGCGGCCAGGTACGCCAGCACCCGATCGACCAACCACTCGGGCGCCGACGCGCCCGAGGTCAGGCCGACCACGTCGGCGCCCTCCAGCCAGGCCGGATCCACCTCGGTCTCGTCGTCCACCAGGTAGGCGGGGGTTCCCTGCTCCCGGGCCACCTCGGCCAGCCGGTTGGAGTTGGAGGAGTTGTCCGAGCCGATGACGAGGACCACGTCCGAGCGCCGGGCCACCTCTTTCACCGCGTCCTGGCGGTTCTGGGTGGCGTAGCAGATGTCCTCACGGGGCGGCGCCTGGATGTTCGGGAACCGCTCCCGAAGGACCGCGATGATCTGGTTCGTCTCCTCCACCGAGAGCGTGGTCTGCGTGAGGTAGGAGAGTCCGTCGGGGTCGGGCACCTCGACCGTCCGGGCGTCCTCGATGCTCTGGACGAGGATGGTCCGCGTCGGCGCCTGGCCGGTGGTGCCCACGACCTCCTCGTGGCCGGCGTGGCCGATCAGGACGATCCACTGGCCCTCGCCGGCGAACCGCCGCGCCTCCAGATGGACCTTCGTGACCAGCGGGCAGGTGGCGTCGAGGACGGTGAGGTGCCGGGCCCCGGCGTTCCGGTAGACCTCGGGGGCCACCCCGTGGGCCGAGAGCACGACCACGGCGCCCTCCGGCACGTCCGTCTCCTCCTCCACGAAGATGGCTCCCTTGGCCTCGAGGTCCCGGACCACGTGGAGGTTGTGCACGATCTGCTTTCGCACGTACACCGGCGTGCCGTGCTTGACCAGGGCCTGCTCGACGGCCTCCACGGCACGCTCCACCCCGGCGCAGTAGCCGCGCGGGGCCGCGAGAAGGACCTTCTTCGGCACGCTCACATCGTACCCGCGGGCCCACGAGCGGCGGGAGTTACCGAGGGCCACCTCCACCGGAACGCCACGTTGGCGGATGGCGCCCGCCCTGCTACGGTAGGCCACCTGGCCTACACGGACGCGTTCGTCCGATCCCCTCTCGCCACGTGCGATCTCCCTCACACCCAGGAGCGGATGCCGCACGCGTGGGGGCGGGTGCTGGGGCATCGCGGACGGGTGGACCGAGGTCGAGGAAGAAAGCCCTGGCGCCCAGCCACGGCTCACCGCGGGGGTGAGAAACGCCTATGGCACGACTCACCGGATGGCGCCGCGCGTCCCGCGCGGCGCTGGTTCTCACGACGCTCCTCGCGCTCCCGGCCCCGCCGGCCGAGGCGGCCAAGGAGTCGTCGGTGGCCTCCTGGGTCTGCGACATCGACTGGCGCGATGGGAAGCGCGAGGTGAAGCGCCTCATCCGCTGCGCCGCGCGGCGGTGGGAGGTTCCCGGCGGACCCGAAAAGGCCCTCGATGTCGCGCGATGCGAGTCGGGGTTCAACCCCAAGGCCTACTCCTCAGGCAACGCCGGCGTCTATCAGCACGCGCTGAAATACTGGGCCGATCGCGCCGAGACCTACGGGTTCCCCGACTGGTCCGTGTACAACGGCCGGGCCAACGTCATCGTGTCGATCCGCATGGCCCATCGGAACGGCTGGGGCGCCTGGTCCTGCGCCTGAGCGGGTAGGCCGTCAGCGGACCGGACCGCCCGGGCGGGGCAGCCCCTTGACGGCGTCCCGGACCTCGTCCATCGACGCCGCGACCACGGTCGCCCCGGGCAGGTCCCGGTCCGCGACGATCCGCATGAACGGGTAGGCCTCCCGGGCCTTGCCCACGAGCCCGGCAAAGTCGCCGAACACGACCAGGACGTGGGGGCGTTCGGACTCCATCTGCGCCAGCGCCTGCCGCTCCGTGGTCGCGCCGAGGGAGAGCTCCCACTCCGCGGTCACCGCCGCTCGCTTCAGCGCCGCGAGCGCATCGCCGTCGGGCGCCACGCACAGGACCTTGAGCGCCCGGCACACCCCTACAACCAATCCTGCTTCTTGAACACCAGGTACAGAAGGAAGGCCGCGCCCGCCATCGTCCCCAGGGCCATCGGATACCCCAGCCTCCACGAAAGCTCCGGCATGTGCTCGAAGTTCATCCCGTAGATACCGGCGACCAAGGTGGGGATGAGGATGATGGCCGCCCACGCCGTGAGCTGCTTCATCACCACGTTCAGGCGGTTCGAGATCTGCGCCAGCTGGAGCTCGCGAGCCGACGTCAAGAGGTCCCGCACGTTGTCCGACAGCTCGGTGACCCGGATCACGTGATCCAGCACGTCGCGGTAGTACGGGGCGAGGACATCGGTGGCGATCCCGGGGGCCTCCATCAGCAGGTCCACGACCTCCCGCATCGGGACGGCGAGCCGGCGGAACCGCACGACCAGCTGGCGGAGGCGGAAGATGTCCGCCGCCAGGTCGTCCGACGCCGCCCGGTCCGAGTCCTCTCGACTCGCGCGCTCCTCGATGTCGTCGCCCAGGTCCTCCAGCCGGTCGATCGCGTCGAGGTACCCATCCACGATCTCGTCGAGGAGCAGGTACAGGAGGAAGCCGATGCCCTCCTGGGGCATACCGTGCTCCCCCTTGGCCCGCGGGGCGACCGAGGGGAAGTCGAACAGTGGCTTCCGCCGGACGGTGATGAGGTGGGAATCCTGTCGGGCGAACAGGTGGACCTCGCTGTCGATCAGCCGGTTGTCGTCGTCGAGCCGGAGGCCGTGGGCCACCAGGAAGACGTAGTCGGGGTACACCTCGACCTTCGAGCGCTGCCCCCACCGGCTGCTGTCCTCGACCGAGAGCGGGTGCAGTTGGAACCTGTCCTGGAGCGTCCGAAGCTCGTCATCGGTGGGCTCGACGGCGTCCAGCCACGCGTATCCCCCCGTGCTGAGCGCGGCTTCCACCGCCGCGGGCTCGAACGGCTTCTCCTCCTCGAGGACGCCGTCCCGGTAGATGCGACACGTGATCACGCCGGGCGGAGCGTACCGCAGCGGCCGGCCACGGACGGGACCGGCTAGACGGAGCCCGCTTCGAACCGGTACTCCGCGAAGTCCAGGTCCCAGAACAGCGGCCCGGAGCCCGCCCCATCGCGCTCCCCGAGCTCGGCGAAGCAGACGTCGCACAGATCGATCTCGACCGACCGGTCGGACCCGCACTCCGGGCAGCCCCGGATCGGCCCCCGCGAGATGGGGGTGGGGGGAGAGACGTACCGCTCGGCCTGCGCGGCGATCTCCATCGCCGGCACCGTACGCCCCTCAGGTTGAGGCCGGAAGAACGCCGCGTGAACGCGAGCCGAAAGATCGGCGACGGCGAGGGTGCCGGTGGTCAGTCCACGAACTTGTAGCCGAGACCCCGGACCGTCACCAGGTTGACCGGACGGTGGGGGTCCTCTTCGATCTTGCGGCGCAACCGTTTCACGTGGACGTCGAGGGTCTTGGTGTCCCCGAAGTAGCTGGGCCCCCACACCTCCTCGATGAGGAAGTCCCGAGTCAGGAGCCGTCCCTTGCGTCGGAGGAACGCCTCCAGCAGCTCGAACTCCTTCGGCGGGAAGGCGGCCTCTTCCCCTCGGACGGTGACCTCGTGGCGTGACACGTCCATCCGCACCGGCCCCACGGCCAGGACCTCCTCCTCGGTCACGACCGGCGCCGCCTGGTTGCGGACCCGGCGAAGGTTCGCCCTGACCCGGGAGATCAGCTCGCGAACGCTGAACGGCTTGGTGACGTAGTCGTCGGCCCCGAGCTCGAGGCCGGCCACCTTGTCCGCCTCGGCGTCCTTCGCCGTGACCATGATGATGGGGACGTCCGACTCGGCCCGGATGGCCCGGCACACGTCGAGGCCCGACAGCTCGGGCAGCATGAGGTCCAGGATCACCAGGGCCGGGGCCTCGGACCGGAACCGCTCCAGGGCCCGGCGGCCGTCCGGGGCGATCGTGACCGAGTAGCCCTCGCGCTCCAGGTTGTACCGGACCGTGTCGGCCAGGGCCTCCTCGTCCTCGACGACCAGGATCCGAGCGGCGTCAGCCGACATCTGGGCCGATGTTGACGGGGTGCGAGGCATCCGTGAACTCGCGAAACTCGCCGGTCAGCAGGAACCCCACCTGCTCCCCGATGTCGACCGAGTGGTCGCCGACCCGCTCGAGCTGCCGGGCCACGAAGATCATCCGCAGCCCCCAGTTCAGCAGGTCCGGGTCCTCGGCCAGGGCCGCGACCTCCTTGTACATCCCGAGGTTCAGCCGGTCCACGGGGTCGTCCATCTCCGGCAGCCGGAGGCACAGGTTGAGGTCGCGCTTGCGGAACGCCTCCATGGCCGTGCGGATCATGGGCCGAACGACGTCGCTCATCTCCTGGATGTGCCCGAGGATCATGTGGCTGCTGGGGAGGTCGCGGATCGACCGGTAGACCTTGGCGATGTTGACCGCCATGTCGCCGATCCGCTCGAGATGGATGTTCGCGTGGAGGATCACGGAGATCAGCCGGAGATCGCCGGCCACCGGGGTCTGGAGCGCCATGACATGAAGGGTCCTCGTCTCCACGCTCATGTACTTCTCGTCGATCTCGTCGTCTCCGGCGATGACCCCCTCGGCCTCGGCGTCGTCGTGCTCGATGAGGGCGCCCACGGCCCTGCCCACGGCGCGCTCGGACAGCTCTCCCATCCCCAGGATGTCCAGCTCCAGCTGTTCGAGCTCCTCGTGGAAGTGGACCCGTGCCATCAGCCGAACCTACCCGTGACGTAGTCCTCCGTTCGCTTGTCCTTGGGGTTCGTGAAGATCACCTCGGTGAGGTCGTGCTCGACGACCATCCCGGTGCGGTGCCCTGCCGGGTCCACCTCCACGGTGAAGAACGCCGTGCGATCGGAGACCCGGGCGGCCTGCTGCATGTTGTGGGTGACGATGACGATGGTGTAGTCGGCCACCAGCTCCCGCATCAGGTCCTCGATCCGGGAGGTGGCGATGGGGTCCAGGGCGGAGCACGGCTCATCCATGAGGATCACGTCGGGTCGGGTGGCGATGGCCCGGGCGATGCACAGGCGCTGCTGCTGGCCGCCGGACAGGGCCATCCCGGACTCCTTCAGCTTGTCCTTGACCTCGTCCCAGAGCGCCGCCCGGCGAAGCGACTCCTCCACCAAGTCGTCCATGTTTCCCTTGAAGCCGGCGACCCTCGGCCCGAAGGCCACGTTCTCGTAGACCGACTTGGGGAAGGGGTTCGGCTTCTGGAACACCATGCCGATCCGGCGACGGACCTCGACGGGATCGACCTTGGGATCATACAGGTCCACGCCGTGATACAGGACCGTCCCCTCCACCCGCGCGTCCTCTATGAGGTCGTTCATGCGGTTGAGGCACCGGATTACCGTGGTCTTGCCGCACCCCGAGGGACCGATGAGGGCGGTGATCTCGTTCTTGTAGACCGGCACGGTCACGTTCCGCACCGCCCGGAAGTCGCCGTAGTACACCGACACATCGCGGACGTCGAACACGACCTCGCGTTCCTCCGCCGGCACCGGCGTCGCGCGTCGGTACTCCACCTTGACCGGCCCATGCTCCTCGGCGGGTGCGGCCTCCTGCCCGACCACCTCCGTCAGGTCCATGTGGTCACCACTTTCTCTCATACCGGTTCCTCAACAGGATAGCCACCAGGTTCACGGCCAGGATGGCCACCAACAGGACCACGATCGCGGCCGCCACGTTCGCGCTCCACTCCTCCCCGGGAAGCCGGGTCCACGAGAAGACCTGCGTCGGCAGCGCCGTGTACTGGCCCTGGAGGATCTCGAACAGGTTCCGGCCGCCGGGCGTCGACAGGTAGCCCGTGACCGCGCCAACCAGCAGCAACGGCGCGGTCTCGCCGAACGCCCGGGCCAGCGACAGGATCACGCCGGTGAACATCCCCGGTGCGGCGTACGGAAGCACGTGGCTCCTCACGACCTCCCATCGCGTGGCGCCGACGCCGTACGCGGCCTCCCGGACGCTCTTGGGGACGGCCCGTAAGGCCTCCATCACGATCAGGATCAGGATCGGCATCACCAGCACCGACAGGGTGAGGCCGCCGGCGATGTAGCTCCTGCCCGACGCCGCGTTCCCGGTGATCGGCCGCAGCGCCTGGACGAACACGACCAGCCCCAGGATGCCGTACACGACCGAGGGAACCCCGGCCAGGTTGCGGATGTTCGCGATCAGCAGCCGGTTCAGCCGCGTGTCGCGGGCGTACTCCTGGAGGTAGACCGCCGCCCCGATGCCGAGCGGAAGCGCGACGGCGACGACGAACGCGATCAGGATGAACGAGCCCAGGACGCCCTGCCGGACCCCCGCCCGGCTGGCCAGGCTCGAGGTATTGCTGGTGACGAAGTCCAAGCCGCGCTCGGTCAGCACGGGCCACGCCTGGACCAGGGTCGTCGCCAGCAGCACCACCAGGACCAGCAGCGAGAGGAGGAGCGTGAGCACGAGGAGCATCCGGAACAGCAGTCCCCGGACGTCCGCCTTGCGACCCCGGAGCGCGAGCTCGACGCCGGCCCGGACCTGGTCGGTCGCGACGACGCTCGCCATCAGTACGTCTTCCGCACGCGCCGCACGAACCGTTCGCTCACCACGTTCAGCAGGAAGGTCAGGACGAACAGGAGCAGGCCCACGAAGTACAGCGAGGGGAAGGCCAGGATCGAGCCCCGCACCTGGTCGGACCCGATCGCCAGCGACGAGATGGCGCCCGTCATGGTCTGTCCTCCGTCGAGCGGGTTGACGGTCCGCAGGGCACCACCGGTGGCACCCGCGGCGATGGCCACCACCATCGTCTCGCCGGTCGCGCGGGACAGGCCGAGGATCAACGAGGCCACGATCCCCGACACGGCGGCCGGGAACACCACCCTGATCGCGACGGTTCGGGGCCGGGCGCCGATCCCGTAGGCGGCTTCCCGGAGTGAGTTCGGGACCGCGAACATCGCGTCCTCGGCGATCGAAGCAACGAGGGGGATCGTGAGGATCCCCACGCCGATCCCGGCGGACAGATAGGAGAACGCGCCCGTGCCGCCGAAGATGGACTTCACCACCTCGGGCTGGATCACCGCAAGCGCGAAGTAGCCGAGCACGACGCTGGGGATGCCGGCGAGCGTCTCCAGGATCGGCTTGAGGAGCCGGCGGGTCCGCGGCGTTGCGAACTCGGACAGGTACATGGCCGCTCCCAGCCCGAGGGGCGCCGCGACCAACATCGCGATGCCGGCGATCAGGATGGTCCCCACGAACAGGGTGAGGATGTCGAACTCGTCCCTCCGCGGGAACCACCCGTCCGCCCACAGCATGCCCAGGTCGATCTTCGTGAGCCACGCGATCGCCTCGCCCACCAAGGCGAGGACGATCGCGACGCTCACGACGAGGGACAGGAAGGCCGAGCCGTAGAAGGCCCCCCGCACCAGACGTTCCTTGCGGCGGCGGCTGGCGCTGCCGCGCATCAGCTCCAGCGTGAGCCCCTCGCTCGCGACGGTGCCGGCCATCGGTCCGCTACCTTACCCTCACTCTCGCATGCGCGAGAAGGGCCGGCCCGCCCGGTCGGGTGGGCCGGCCCTTCCCCGCGGTGGTCCGCTACGCGGCCGCGGTCTCCCAGGCCGCCCGGGAAGCCTCGACCCGGTCCGCCGGAAGCGGGATGTACCCGACCTCGCTCACCGCGGCGGTGAGGCCGTCGTCGGACAGGTAGTAGT
>Ga0184634_10000057_pt1 | contig 22100 bp, 14 predicted proteins | sample PLM31_200_b1_FD_133016 | JGI IMG/M metagenome (GOLD analysis project Ga0184634, IMG submission 133016) | Groundwater sediment microbial communities from an aquifer in East River, Colorado, USA - PLM3-1_200_b1 | ecosystem: Environmental > Terrestrial > Soil > Riparian zone | place: USA: East... | reverse complement strand
ACGGGGCACTGTATGTCGTTGACGCTGGCGACGGCGTCGCACGCCGTCTTGCAAAAGCTGGTATCAACGTTCGAGAGATCGGAACCGTTTTTATCACTCACCATCATGACGATCACACGGCGGGTCTTGGTACGCTGTTGTCGATTGCGTGGGATCAAAATCGCACCAAACCGATCAATGTTTATGGCCCGCCTAGGACCGAAGCGTTGGTCAAGGCCGCTGTGCAGTATTTCACCATTAGCGCTGAGATCAGGATCGCCGACGGAGGTCGCACCGTACCGATAGCCCAGGTGTTTTTCGGTCATGATGTCGGCACCGGTGTGGTTTACCAGGACGCGAACGTCAAAGTGACGGCCGTCGAAAACAGCCATTTTGATTTCCATCAAGGCCCGGCTTCCGGCAAGCACAAGTCCTATTCCTATCGTTTTGAAACGCCTGACCGCGTGATTGTGTTCACGGGGGATACTGGCCCTAGCGATGCCGTCACTGAACTTGCGAAAGGCGCCGATCTGCTCGTCTCGGAAACCTCTTCGTGCCAAGATCGGATGCAACAGATGATCAATGACGGTCGCTGGCAAGCCATGACCCCTGCCGAGCAGGCCGGCATCATGCGGCAGGCGACGCAGGGACACATGACCGTGGACGTCATCGGGAAGATGGCCACACGCGCCAACGTCAAGACCGTGGTGCTGTCGCACCTGACGCACAAGCCCGACGGCGATTACACGCCGTGGGCCGAGGAGGTGAAGAAACACTTTTCCGGCCAGGTGCTCATCGCCAAAGATCTGATGAAATTTTGACCCGCTTCTCGATTTCGGGATTAGAGAGCAGTCCCACCTCTGGCGGGCCAATTCTACGGTGGCGCGCATAACAATCTTATCAATCTGTCCGAACCGAATTTCGCCGTCCTAGTGAACTTGATGGGCTGTTACGCCGAAGGCCCGTTCGAAAACGCCGATGACCGCAAGCCTGTGTCAAACCCGCCATCGAGCAAGTTAACTAAGGCAAGCCCGCTCTCATCAACGCCGTCTGCGACCGCAGAAACTGCGGATAAGACTAAATAGGTCCCGCGCCGTTATTCGACCCAGGAGGATTTAAATCGACAAAATGACAGCATTAGTAGATAATCTCACTGAAATTTCTTGCAATCACAGTCCGGAGGATTAATCGTGAAGAAGCTACTGTTTATTGGACTAATCGTTGCGGGTGCTCTTTTCAGTCATCTGCAGGCCTTCAGCCAGGACGAAGCCACTAAACCGGGCTATAAGAACGGAGAAACCTGGCTGTTCACCGCTAAAGATAGCGGGACTATTGGTAGTGATCCGTCCAAGATGCTTAATGGAACATACGAACTTTCGATTGTTGACGGTAAGTTTAAGATCGCGGCAGTCACCGGATCGCAGAAGGACGAACTCGACCCGCGTCCCCTCGCCCTGAGTTGCCTGCTCGGCTATTGTCCAAACCTAAATTTCCCGCTGACCGTAGGCAAGCAGTGGACGCGTGATTATAAGGGCACCTACATTGGCAGCAATAAGCCGATTGCCCGGAAGGTCACTTCCGACGTTAAAGGAATCGAACAAGTCACAACGGCGGCAGGAACGTTTCGTGCGTTTAAGTTGGAAAGCGATGACCGGGCCGGCCCCCGGGACTACTTTACTACCACTTACTGGTACAGCCCAGAGACCAGGAGCATAGTGAAGTCTCAATTTGATGCTACAGCAGGAGGACAGGAAGCCGGCTTAAAAAGAGAAATTGAGCTCATAAAATTCACGCCGGTAAAGTAAAAAAGAGAGCCAGCTCTGGTGCCCCACGCGGCGTAAGCACGCCCTCATCGGCACAATTTTCGATCGCAGAAACCACAAACAAGACCGATCCGCTTCCCATGTCGCGCAGCGGCATGGGAAGTCGAAAAGCAAAACCAGCCGTCCGAATCGCGAAAGCGAAAATTTAATTACCTATGCTCATTGCCGCTCGCTGATCAGTTTTTGAGAAAAGTAGCGATTTCCTTTACCGTATCTGAAAGATTTCCTTCCACATTTTTTCATACTTTGGAAACTCCTTGATGTCATCGATACCGAGCATGTAGGCTGCCGCGGGCCGGACCTTCTCCAGCGGCTCCACGTTCGGGTGCGTGGGAGTTTCTCCCGCTTGGGCCCAGGCTCGCTGGCCGTCTTCGCTGATCGCCCAACGCGCCCAGAGCAAAGCCGCGCTCGGGTGCGGCGCGCCCTTAAGGATGGAAACCGAGCCGCCGATCTCGCCCACGCCCTCGGTCAGCATCGCTTGGATCGGCGCGCCTTTTTTCATGCGCGGTGGAAAGTGGTGCGCATAGCAGGTGAAACACACAGAGCGTTGGCCGGCAACCAAGAATTCGATCAGTTGCGAATGTCCTTTGTGAAACTCGACCCGGTTAGCGGCAATCCGCTTGAACAGATCCACCGCCTTTTCATCATTGTTGTATTTGCGTTTGGCAAATCCGATGAGCATTTGAAAATCTCGCGCCTCGCCCATCATGGTGTCTTTCCATTTTACATGTGCCAGGTCCTCGAAGCCGGTAGGCTCCTCCCCTTTCTTGACCAAATTCGTGTTCCAACCCGCAATATAAAATTGCATGTCGGTGGCCACCCAGTACTCGCTTTTCATGTGTGCCGGATACGCTGATGCTTCCGGCAAGGCCAATGGCGCAAGCAACTTCTGATCGACAATCTGTGCCATGTACGGCAGCGACCCGCCGAACACATCTGCCAAAACCCGGCCGCCGCGCGCTTCCGTGGACACTCGCGCCAGTAATTGATCCGGCGTCGCATCGATGTGGTTTACCGCGACGGCGGGAAACTTCTTCATGAATGCTCCGGGAATCACTTCCATGGCTCTATTCGAGAGAGGCGCATAGAGCGAGAGTCTTCCTCCTTCCTTCTTGGCCTTCTCATAAAGCTGATCAAGAGACTCGGCCGGCGCCGGGGCGCTGGCCGCAAAGATCAAAGAAGACGGCGAGATGGAAACAAAGCAATAGAAAATAATTCCCAATCCGGTGCCCTTGGACAGCGCGTTATATATCATCTGACGTCCTCCTCTTAGACTTTTTGGTGGTTTCGTTTACGATAAAGATCATCATATGCGCGGTGTGCTCGGTTATCGGTCTCCGTTCGGCTTGGCAGAATAAAAAGGGCAAAGATCGCCGCTCAATCTAAATCGGCACCTTTGCCCCTGCCTGAGGCCACCTCGCCTCCCTTCAGTCAGTTAGAAGATTCCGAGCAATGCCAATGCCAAGGCTCTCGTTCGATGATTCTTGTCAAATTTCGCGTTCTGGTTCGTCGCTCCAACACTGATGCTCATTTTTTGCTCACGGAATGCTTAATCGCCAGGCGTGATAACATTTTGCAGCCTTTACCTCGATCCTTCGCAACATGCAATCGTAATTTAGCGGTCATGTTCGAATTGATCGTTTCCAACAATCGAGGAGAGCCGTGACTTGAGCAGGCACATGTGGAATAAATTGTTTTACATTGTATGAGCGCCATTTGAGTACTATGAAGCGAGCCTAACAAGATTTTCTCGCCGGTGATCGACCCGCGCTCCGAGGATACAATCAAAATAACCCGTTCTGACAGGAGTCATCATGCCGAAACCAAAAGTCCGCAAGGGCACACCCAGCGTCCAATTGACCAGAGAAGAATTTGCCAAGCGCATCCGCCAGCGATTCTACGATCCGACGTTCGCCGCTGTCAGACCGGAAATCGAAAAAATCATTGACGTGGCGTGGAAAAATTATAGTGAATACCACAAGAGCCCGCGCACGCAACCCGCAGGTCCTCGCTTCAGCGATCCCGAGTTTGCGCTCCCTGTGGAATGGCTCGAAACCCGCAAGGCGATCGAACAAGCCGAAAAACAACAGAAGAATCGCCAATCGAAATCCCGCATTTTGTTGATCAACGGTTCCACGCGCAGCGATCAAACCTGTCCCGGCGAAATGTCGAAAACCTTTCGTCTGACGAAGATGGCGGAGAGAGTCATTGTCGGCACGAAAGGTTTTGAGGTGGATTTGCTCGATCTCAGCAGGCTCGCATCGGAGTACGGTCGAGTCATCTATCCGTGCAAAGCGTGTGTTTCGACGGCGATGCCGCTGTGTCATTGGCCATGCTCGTGTTATCCAAACCATGCCATGGGACAGGTCAACGACTGGATGGCGGAAATCTATCCGCGCTGGGCGGCGGCGCATGGAGTGATGATTCTCTGTCCGGTCAACTGGTATCAAGCGCCGAGCTCGCTAAAGCTCATGATCGACCGGCTGGTCTGCGCCGACGGCGGCAACCCGGACCCAAGTCTCACCGGCGGCAAAAATCCGCAACGCGCGAAAGAGATCGAGCTCAAGGGATGGCACTACCCGCGCCATCTCGCCGGACGCGTGTTCTCCGTCGTCGTGCACGGAGACGCTGCCGGCGTGGAAACCCTCAGGCGGATCCTCGCCGACTGGTTAACCGACATGGGATTGATCGTCGCTGGACACGCTGCCCTGGTTGACTCCTATGTAGGATATTACAAGCCCTATGCAACTAGCCATGACGATTTGGATCAAGGCAAGGACTTTCACGAAGAAGTGCGGAACGCAGCGCGAAGTTTGATCAGCGCCGTGCGTCTGCTTCGCCGCGGCAAACTCAAACAACCCGACGCCTCGCTGCGCGATCCGCGGCCAAAATAGCTCTCGCACTTTCTGATTGTTCGATGAACAAAATCACAAGATGGCCTCGGCCTTGTGGACCGATTGCAGAGTTATATACATAAGCCAACGAAATTTCTTTTATCGTGCTTTCACCAGCAATCCTTTGACTCGGAATCACGAGCATGGCGCTTATTTCCACCGGGGAGAAATCTCATGAACGGAATCTGTGACGTTGGCCGCAAGATCATGCCGCGAATGAACGCACTATTGGTGACATCGGTCATAATCTCGATCTTAACTTTCTATGGATGTAGTACGACCAAGCCGCCCACCGACACGTTGGCAAAAGCGGAACTGGGTGTGCGCGCGGCCCGTGAGGCTGGAGCGAACGAGCTTGCTCCGGTGGATATGAAAAGGGCTACGGATAAACTGGAGAGAGCCAAGCAGGCCATGGCGGCCGACAGATATGACGAGGCACGCCGTCTCGTCGAAAGCGCTCAGGTGGAAGTGGAGCTCGCCGAAGCCAAGGCCGAAGCAGAAATCGTTCGCCGCGCCGCAGATGATCTGCAGCGCAGAGTCGATGCGCTTCAGACGGAAGCCGAGCGCGATTCAAGAAAGCCGATAACCACAAGATCGGAGAAGGAGTAGCTTATGCGCTTGCTTGCGGTCTTCGAGGGGCCACAACGAATCACGGCAGCGCTCTCAATACTGGCCGCGCTGTCAATCGGATGCGGAGCGGTTCTCAATCCCGCCTTAGAAAGTGCGCGCGATTCCTATCAAAAAGCTCGGCAAGATCCCATGATCGTTCGTCATGCCGCGGTGGCGCTGGATCGGGCCGGGCAGGCTCTGCAAGAAGCTGATCGGCTATGGACCAAAGAGAACAACGTGATCGAAGTCAAGCATCTCGCTTACATCGTCGAGAGAAGAGTTGAGATCGCGCGCGTCACAGCCCAACGAAGACTCGCCGCAGATGAGATCCAGCAGTTCCGCTCGCCGCGACCGTAAGTCAGAAACGGCCCTCGACAACGTCGACGCCGTCACACAGAATCGTGCACCCGGGGATTTTTACACTTTGCCGATGATCGAAGGCCGAGATCTCCGAGTCGAAGGCGATGGGCTCATGCCTTGAGGCCGACGATAAACCGGCAATGGACTAGCAACCACCGGAGAGTCATCGCCATCATCCATGCAAGCGCCAAATAAATCGTTGAGGCTGTAGAGTTTTACGCCTTCGCCTCTGCGGCTCACCCCCTTATATTAAGTCGACACATTGCTCTCGTTCTTCCTGCGATTATGAACAATCCGCGTAGCGCCCGCGAAGGGGTCTGGCAAGCTCAGAAGAGGCTTGCGTCCATGTAAAGATTCACATCCTTCTGCACGTCTGGTTGCGGCAGCAGCAAGTCGTCGAGATACGCTTCAATGACTTTGGGATTCGGAGTGGGCCTGGCTGGGAGCTTGGCGGACAAATAATCTTTGACCATCCAGTCGAGCGTGGCGGGATTGGACAGCTTTAAGCGCTTTTCGTAGGTGCGCCGCACGAGATCGGGGCGGCTTCGCGCCAGTCGAAACGACTCTTCCAGGGCGCTGATAAATCTTTTCAACCCTTCTCGTTTTCTGCCGATGAAATTTTTCTCCGCGCTGATGTCGGCGCCGCTTACGGCAATGCCGATCTCTACGAGGTCAATGAGCGGGTGGACCTTGTCAATGTCCTTGCCCAATTCAGGCAGGGCGTCGGAGCCGGCGACGGTGGCATCGACCTCGCCTTTCGCCAGGAGCTTGAGACGATCGGAAGAATTCTGAAATCCCGTGTAGACGATCGTAACGTCTTTTTCCGGATCGAGTCCTACCTTGCGCAGAGCCTTCTTTGTGTTTCTGTCTACGCTAGCACCGTCGAGGCTGCTGGCGATTTTTTTCCCTCTTAGTTCATCGACTCGGATAATACCGGGACGGCTGAAAAGCATGAAACCCTCGGAGCCGAGATGGGCGATCACGGCGAGGCTTTTCTTATCGACAGCGATCGCTCGTACCACGGGCTCCGAGTTTCCGAGAAAAAGATCGATGTCTGCGGCGAGAAGCTTTGGCACGCCAAGCGTTCCGGGGCTGACGGGAGCCATCTTCAGCTCGATGCCGTGGCGGAGAAAAATTCCCTCGTCAACGCCCAACGGCACAGGCACCTTCGCCCCTCTGAGATTGGTGTAACCGAGAATAAACGTGTCAGCCGCATGTGAAGCTGAAAACGTCATGAAGAGAATGAACGTTACTGCAAGCATGCGTACCTGATTTTTGCCTACTGCCTAATGCCTAACGTCTTTATCTAAACTTCACCACCAGATAGACGCTGTTCGATACGGAGCCTCCCATGCCGTCGTGCACGACGTTTATCCTATAAGTCCCCGGCCGCTGGATCGCTTTCGGATCAATAGTGGCCGTGAGCTCTCGCGTCCGCTCGAAGTTTTCCGGATAGCCGCCGGACTTCATCGCGTTTTTCGTCTGTACGAGTTTTCCGTCGAGAGTCACCACCGCGGTGCGCAAAAAATTATCGCCTGTCACTTTCAGAGTTAGCGGTGCATCCGGTTGCGCTATGACTTTAGGAGAAATATCGTCGATCTCGGGTTCCGGACGGTCGGGAAAGGGCCTGGGGATCGGATTTCTGAAATCCTTATTGTATCCGAGCTTGAGCATCGTTCCTTCTTTGAAAACCATCTTGATGTTGCGCGTCTTGGTGATGTCTTGCAGCGGGTTGCCGTCGACCACGACGAGATCGGCGAAGCTGCCCGGCTTGATCACGCCCAACTCGCTTTCCTTGCCGATCATTTCCGCCGGGTTGCGGGTCGCGGCCAGCAACGCTTCCATCGGGCGCAAGCCCATGTCGACAAGCATCTCCATCTCGGTGTGAACGCCCGATGCGGGAAGCACGGAATTGGGATCGGAGCCCGTATGGATCCTACCTCCCGCCTTGACGAATCGCCGGATGAAGTCGCTCAGCTTCTCGTAGCCGGCGTGGCAGCGCTTGAGAAATTCCTGGTCGGTGATTTTTTCAATGGCATCGAAATGACTTTCCACGTTGGCGCGAAAATAAGATGGTATGTACGCCAGGCTCGGTTGATTGAAAAATCTGAGCTCCCGCTCCTTATGCTGGTCGCGCTTGGGAGTAAGCGCTCTCCAAGTCGTTGCAATCGTCGGGCCCCAGTGAATGTTTCTTCCCACCATGAAACGGATGATCTCGTCGAAATTCTCCGGTTCGGCGTAAAAATGAAACTCCGGCGTAGGAAGAGGATTACGCCGCGAGGTTCGTCGGTTGTGAAGTTCCTCGCGCTTTTTGGGGTCTTTGATCGACGTGGCGACGATCGCGTGGGAATGTTCGATGAACGTAAAACCGTTTTCTCCTGACATGTAAACGTCGATCGAGTGGCCTCCTGCGGGCAATCCGAGTTTCTTCGCCTCTTCGGTCGCAGCTCTGATGACTTCAGGAGTGGAGTCTTCAAAAATTTTGATGATGTCGGCGCCCCGAGCGTGAAGCTCACGAACGGCTTTTTTAGCCTCTTCGGCGTTCTTGGCCTGCACTTCAAAGCGCAGCCGTGAAATCGTATCTCGGGCGCTTCGTTGCGACGACCGCTCGCCTTCCCTCGGCGAGTTGAAATGAGGCCCGGCAGCGAAAATTCTCGGACCGGCGATTTTGCTTTTGGCGATTCCTTCTTTTTGCGCGACGATCCACTCGATGGGCTCGCTGCCGATCGCCAGCGCCGTGGTCACCCCGTGATTGAGATATAGTTCTCCCTGCCATTCTTTGTAATGGACGTGGGAGTCGATGAGCCCCGGGAATGCGGTTTTGTCGCCCGCCTGTATCACTCTGGCGCCTTGAGGGATGTTGACTGCGCCTTTTTTGCCGACCGCTTTAACTCTCTTTCCCTCGATCACGATGACGGCGTCTTTAATCGGGTCGCCGCCGCTACCGTCGATCAACAGACCCACTTCTATAACCGTTGGCCGTTCCTGAGCCAAACCTACGGGCGCGACAGCCAACCAGGCGACAACCAAGAATGAAATCAAAGGCCACATGTTTTCCTCCCGTGTCTCAAGAGATGGACTCAAAGCCTGGTTGGAGAGATATGCCAACCAGCACAGCGGCAACGTCGTGATCCGTTCCTCTGCGTCAAATAGTTCAAAGCAATGTCGAGGGCAAATTTGTATAGATAAAAGGAATGCTGAACCGATGCCAAGCAAGGGAAATGAAAAACGTCACTGCATAGGGTGAGAACTTGATGCCCCGTTGGTGCAATCCAACAAACGCTCGCCGATCCGAGGAGAAGTGGAAATGACAGGCGGGGGTAATGGACTGTCGGTGCATGGGAGTCTTGGGTTCCAAACCCATCACTCCAACACTCCAACGCTCCATCACTCCATCACCCCAGTCTTGTCGTCTTATCCTAAGTGTCTCGCTCGCTGGTCGGTCCCACCTCGCCGGTGCACCAGGGGACGAATGCCTTCATCTTGCACGTTGCGCCATGGGCGTTGAGTTCTTTCTCGAAGATCTTGTGGATCTCGCGGTCTTCGTCCTCGTATTCGATCTGCCAACCGCCTTCCTTCATGCTTCGGTCGGCATACTCCCCGCCTCCGCCACGGCCTTTGTAGAGGCCCATATCGCCTGGTCTGAGCGCCAGGTAACGGGCCCGAGTAGTACCGGAGTTGAAGTGCTGGTGATAGCAGTTGTCGCTCGGCACAGTGACCATCGAGCCGAGCGCCCAGTCGCATTTGATCATGTCGGAGCGGTCGTCCTTGGTCCAGATTAGAGAGTAGCCGCCAGTGCCACTGAGCATCACCAGATGCGCGCCCGGGCCGTGGCGGTGGGCTTTCTTGTACGTGCCGATGGGAAATTCGGAGATATGGCTCTTGGTATTGTTGTCGGCCATCTCGAGCATGGCATTGATACCGCCAGCGCCGCGCTCTTTCCATCCGTACAAGAGCATGTCCGGTGCATTGGCGATAAAGTTGGACTCCCATATGCGTCGGTTGAAGAGTTTGCCCTTGCCGCTGAAATAGTCCTCCTCACCCGCATATCGGTCGCTGAACATGTAATCGTTGTTGAAAATGAATTCGTTATCCCGGAACAGGCGCATCATCGGCGGCGCGTTGGTCACGGCGATGTAGCGCGCCGGCTCGTTGCCGCTGCCGTTGAAGTTCTGGTACCACGAGTTGAGCGGAATGGAAAACAGGCTTCCCGCCGTCCACTCAAAGCTACTTTTCCGTTTTTCATCGTGCCAGATCGTCGTCGCGCCGCGGCCCGAAACCACGTAGACCGTCAGCTCGTACATGTGATGCTCCGGCTCGGACTTGCCGCCGGGCTTGATCTCGACGACGTGACAGTCGTTGGGCATGTGGCGGTTGTCGATGTGAACGACCGCGCCGCTGCCGCCCTTGCGCTCCCACGGCCCCAGCTCGATCTTTGCTAGGCTCGGAAAGTAGTAATTTTGGTAAACCTTTACGCCTTCTTTCTTCAGCCATTCCCCGTAGGGATCGGCCTTCGCATAGTCTTTCAGACCCTCTTTAGGGGTCTCGGCAACTTTCATGTCAGTCCCTAGCATTACCACGGTTAAATCCTCCTCTAAAAAGTGAATCGAGCGGCTGTCGCGGAACTCTCATATTGAGATATCCGATGCGGGCCAAATTTGTCAACGAGCAGAAACTTCTCCATTGGGGTCGCTGGCGTCCTTCGCGGCTTTCAGCGACACGCTTGTCCTTAGCCTTATCCACACGAGGCAGCCATTCGGACAACAGGGAGTTCTTCCTCCCGCCCGCCTCTCGCGCAATGAAAATACCCTCTTCGCTAAATGTAATCTCGCCGCCGATATTGTTCAAAGCCGTATGGCACTTTCATTTTTCTTTGTTAGAATTTTATTTCATGTCGGAGCCCATCCTACAAGAAGGCCGCAATTGCTGGAAAATCGCCAACGCTTCGCGCGTCAAATTCCTAATCGACGGAGCGGCTTACTTCTCCGCACTCGCCGATGCACTTGAGCAAGCGCGTGAGTCGATACTCATCCTGGGATGGGATTTCGATAGCCGCATCCACTTGCGACCGGAGATCGGTCAACCAGGCGCTTCCGTCAATCTCGGCAGATATTTGAATTCGTTGGTGGCGCGACGGCGCAATCTTCACGTTAATATTCTCGTTTGGGATTTCGCGATGATCTTTGCCCTCGACCGTGAAGAGCTTCCATTCTTCGGTCCGGGCTGGCATCGACATCCACGCGTTCACTTTCATATGGACGGCAACCATCCCGTCGGCGCCTCTCATCATTCAAAAATTGTCGTCATCGACGACGCCGTTGCGTTCGTCGGCGGCAACGATCTGGCGAAAGGACGCTGGGATACACCGGATCACCGGCCGCAAGACCCCCGGCGGATGGACTTCAATGGCGCTTTTCTCCCGCCGCATCACGACGTTCAGGTTGGCGTGGCCGGCGAAATCGCGGCTGCGTTGGCAGAGCTCGTGAGGAACCGGTGGTGGCTCGCTACGGGTCGGCGTTTGCGAGCTCCGTCGATTCAGGCGGACCGCTGGCCCGCTTCGCTGGCTGCGGATCTTACCGATGTCGATATGGCCATCGCCCGAACCGAGCCCGAGTTTGGCGGCAAAAAAGCAACGCGGGAGATCGAAACACTGCTCCAGGATGCCATCGGGGCGGCGCGCCGCTGGATTTACATCGAGAATCAGTATTTGAGCTCTGCGCTTGTCGGTGAGGCCTTGGAAAAACGTCTGCGCGAAGCCGAGGGACCCGAAATCGTCCAGGTCATTTCGCGAGCGAGCCAAGGCTGGTTGGAAGCGGCCAGCATGGATGTGCTGCGCGCGCGTGTGGTAAAGCGACTGTGCGCCGCGGACCGCTACCGCAGGCTTCGCGTTTTTTGCCCTGTGTTGGATGGACAGACGGATTCGATGTCGGTTCATTCGAAGGTAATGGTTGTCGACGACGAGCTACTGCGTATCGGTTCGGCGAATATGAGCAATCGTTCTCTGGGCTTCGATACGGAATGCGACGTGGCTTTGCAGGCGGCCGGGAATCAAAAAATTGAACGAGCGATTTCCGTGCTGCGAAATTCTCTCTTGGCGGAGCATCTCGGAGCGACCCCTGCGAAGGTCGCCACGGTGCTAACCGAGACGGGCTCGTTGATCGGCACCATCAGAGCGCTCCGAGGGTCTGGCTCGCGGACTTTGGAACTGGTCGATTGCTCGGTTCCGGACTGGCTGGACCAGATGATTCCCGAATCCGCCATTGTGGATACCGAGTCCTCCATCGCTCCCGAAAAACTCATCGATGAATTCGTTCGATCCGAGCAGCGCGGCTCCGCCAGCGGCGCGCTGCTGCGCGGATTGATCATGCTCGTAGCGGTATTTGCTCTTGCGGCGGCGTGGCGCTGGACCAGCTTGGGAGATTTGATCAATCTCGAAACTGTCGCGGTCTGGGCCGCATCACTGAGAGAAAACGATACCGCTCCGTTGTGGGTCGTCGGTGCTTTCCTGCTCGGCGGAATCGGCTGCTTTCCCGTCACCATCCTTATCTTGGCGGCCGCTTACGCCTTAAATCCATGGTTGGCAATGATTTGTTCGCTGCTCGGCTGCATCCTCAGCGCCATGCTTCTCTATGCGATCGGTCGTCAACTGGGACGGAAAAGCGTCGTGCGTTTCGCCGGTAAACGCTTGAACCGTATCAATCGGTTAATCTCTAAACACGGTGTCCTTGCGGTCGCAGCCGTTCGAATGGTTCCCGTCGCTCCCTACTCTCTGGTCAACCTGGCGGCGGGAGCGGTCCATGTTCCGTTTCGAGATTTCGTGTTTGGAACTTTTTTGGGAATGAGCCCTGGGGTCGTCGCCATCACCCTTTTTGAAGGGCAAACCGAGCAAATGATCCGCAGTCCGAGCTGGCTGAGCTTGGTTGTCCTGATAGGGACCTTGATGCTTATGCTGCTGGGCATCTTCAGTTTCCGGCGCTGGTTCAGCAGCAGGCAAGCTCCCCAAAGACGGAAATTGTAGCCGACAAGAGCAGCTGAATCTCTATAAGTATCCGGCACGGTCATGCAACTTTTTTCCGTTCTCTCCTACAATATTCACGAGTGCGTCGGCTTGGATAGGCGTCGCGATCCGTCCCGGATCGCCCAGATCATCAAGGAAAGCGGCGCCCAAATCATCGGCCTACAGGAAGTGTATTCCGATTCAAGCGGCGCCGAGGAACTGCACCAGATGAATTATTTAGCCGCCGTCACTGGATTCCAAGCAGTGCCTGGATCCTCCCTGGAACGAAGAAACGGACATTACGGGAATGTATTGCTAACGAGCTGCAAAGTTCTGGCGGTCGACAAACTAGACCTCAGTTATCCCGGTCGAGAACCCCGCGGCGCTATCGATGCCGATCTCGAAATCGACGGGGAAGCCGTGCGCGTGATCGTCACGCATCTCGGACTACTGCCCGCGGAGCGACGCTTCCAGGTAAAAAAACTTCTCACCGCCATCTCGGATCAACGAACTCGAGTCGTCATCTTACTGAGCGACTTCAATGAATGGCTACCGACCGGCCGTTCTCTGCGCTGGATCCACACCCAGCTGGGAAAAACCGCGCTGGTGCGGACGTTTCCCGCGAAATTTCCGGTCTTCGCCCTTGATCGCATCTGGGTGTCTCCGTCCTCGACGTTAGTCGATATCAATTGTTTACGAACTCCTCTCACGCGCATCGCCTCCGACCACCTGCCGCTTCGGGCAACCATGCAAACGGCGAGTGGCAATGATCGATTCACATGAATTCAAAATGCTTTGCACTAGAAGCTGGCATGAATCTTGGAATTTGCATGAGTAAACACCAGTCCATCGGTTAGCACATGAATACATTTACGAATGTCGCTTAACCCTCGCCCAGGTGTGTGAGGAAAAACCAGACAAGAATAGAGAAAATCTCCTACACTTTCTTTCCGACGGTGGCTGGAATCTCTCATATCTAATGCGAATCTAAACGATTCTCTGCAACCTCACCGTGGCGCATAGTTTGCTCACATGAGCCGAACATCCGGGCGAGTTTAACTTTGGCCCTCTACATGAATGACGAAAAGGTAGCCTAGTCGAATCTTGAGACAGCTTCGTCCAATGACTTCGCGTCACGCCGCGGACAATTTCATTGACCACGTGATGTTGTCTTGGATTACTCGAACTCGGTGTTAATTTGCTTGTGTTGACGTGTCATTGATCCAGTTTGGGTACTGCTCAGAAACGAATCGAGCCGTGCGAGAAACCTCGAATCACTCACCGCCGCTCCTAAGACCTGCGACTGAAGAAGTCTCCGATCGATTACGAAGTTATAACCGAACGCCTTTAAGCGCACCCGAACGGCCACCGAATTGTTTCCGATTGGCCGGTCTTGTTGAAGCATCGCAAACGACCGGCCGACCTGTCGCCACGGCGCCCCAGTCGCAGCCAAATCAGAAAAATCATGAGCGCGACAAAGGACAAGACCTCGAAGGTTCGAAACATGAATATCCGAATCCTTCGTTATCTTGGCGCGCTTCGGCCAAGCAGCGTGTAGCGGGGTGATTTTGACAATGTTTTTAGCGATGGTCGTTTGGGGAAACACTAATCAGCGAACAGGAGACAGCGATGGCTAAGAACATGGCTCGCATCGCCGATGAGGACAGACTCGATACCAAACAACTTCTCCAAACACTTACCTTGGTAAAAAAAGGGGATTTTTCTGCGCGACTACCGACCAGTTGGTCCGGCATCGACGGAAAAATAGCCGACACCTTGAACGATATCTTCGACCTGATGTCGGAAAACACCAAAGAGATCGAACGGGTCAGCCGCGTCGTCGGGCGGGATGGAAAATTATCACAGCGAGTAGCGCCTTCGACGGGCAAGGGATCTTGGAAGAGCCGGGTCGATGCGCTCAATGATCTGATCGAAAACCTGGTGCGTCCGACGGCGGAAATGGCCCGCGTCATCGGCGCCGTGGCCAAAGGCAATCTGACCCAGACTGTCGCGGTGGAGGCCGAAGGCCAACCTCTCCGGGGTGAATTCTTGAGCACGGCAAAGATGGTCAACGCCATGGTCAAGCAGCTCGACGCGTTTGCCGGAGAAGTTACCCGCGTGGCGCGCGAAGTCGGCACCGAAGGCAAGCTCGGCGGCCAGGCCGTCGTGCCGGGCGTCGCCGGCACCTGGAAGGACTTAACCGATAACGTCAACTTGATGGCCGGCAATTTGACCGCCCAGGTCCGAAGCATCGCCGATGTCACCATCGCAGTCGCCAACGGCGACTTGTCGAAGAAAATCACCGTCGACGTGCGCGGCGAAATCCTCCAGTTGAAAGAAGCGATCAACACGATGGTCGATCAGCTGCGCAGCTTTGCCGCCGAGGTCACCCGCGTGGCGCGTGAAGTCGGTACCGACGGCAAGCTCGGCGGCCAGGCCGTCGTGCCGGGCGTTGCCGGCACGTGGAAAGATTTGACCGACAGCGTCAATGCGATGGCGGGCAATCTTACCGCCCAGGTCCGCAACATTGCCGACGTGACCATCGCGGTGGCCAACGGCGACTTGTCGAAAAAAATTGCCGTGGACGTGAAGGGCGAGATCTTGCAACTAAAAGACACCATCAACACGATGGTCGATCAATTGCGCAGCTTTGCCTCCGAAGTCACCCGCGTGGCGCGCGAAGTCGGCACCGACGGCAAGCTCGGCGGCCAGGCCGTCGTTCCGGGCGTCGCCGGCACCTGGAAGGACTTGACCGACAGCGTCAATCTAATGGCCGGCAATCTCACCGCGCAAGTACGAAGCATCGCCGACGTCACCATCGCAGTCGCCAACGGCGACTTGTCGAAGAAGATTACCGTCGACGTGCGCGGCGAGATCCTCCAGTTAAAAGAAGCGATCAACACGATGGTCGATCAACTGCGCAGTTTTGCCGCCGAAGTGACGCGCGTGGCCCGCGAAGTCGGTACCGAAGGCAAGCTCGGCGGCCAAGCTCAGGTGCGCGACGTCAGCGGAGTTTGGAAGGATCTGACAGAGAGCGTCAATATCATGGCCGGCAATCTCACTGCCCAGGTCCGCAACATCGCCGACGTGACCATCGCGGTGGCCAACGGCGACTTGTCGAAAAAAATCACCGTCGACGTGCGCGGCGAGATCCTCCAGTTAAAGGAAGCGATCAATACGATGGTCGATCAGCTAAACGCCTTTGCCGCCGAGGTCACCCGCGTGGCGCGCGAGGTCGGCACCGAAGGCAAGCTCGGCGGCCAAGCTCAGGTGCGCGACGTCAGCGGAGTTTGGAAAGACTTGACCGATAACGTCAACATGATGGCCGGCAATTTGACCGCCCAAGTCAGAAACATCGCCGACGTGACCATTGCCGTGGCCAGCGGCGATCTGTCGAAGAAGATTACCGTCGACGTGCGCGGCGAAATCCTCCAGCTCAAAGATACTATCAATACGATGGTCGACCAGCTGCGCAGCTTCGCCGCCGAGGTGACGCGCGTGGCGCGCGAAGTCGGCACCGACGGCAAGCTCGGCGGCCAGGCCGTTGTGCCGGGCGTCGCCGGCACCTGGAAGGATTTGACCGATAGCGTCAATGCTATGGCGGGCAATCTAACCGCGCAGGTTCGTAATATTGCCGACGTGACCATCGCGGTGGCCAACGGCGATTTGTCGAAGAAGATTACCGTCGACGTCAAGGGCGAAATCCTCCAGCTCAAAGACACGATCAATACCATGGTCGATCAATTGAACGCCTTCGCCGCCGAAGTCACCCGTGTAGCGCGCGAGGTCGGCACCGAAGGCAGCCTCGGTGGCCAAGCCGTCGTCCCCGGTGTCGCCGGCACCTGGAAGGATTTGACCGATAACGTCAACTTGATGGCCGGCAATCTCACTGCGCAAGTCAGAAACATTGCCGACGTGACCATTGCCGTGGCCAGCGGCGACTTGTCGAAGAAGATTACGGTCGACGTCAAGGGCGAAATACTCCAATTGAAGGAAGCCATCAACACGATGGTCGATCAATTGAACGCCTTCGCCGCCGAAGTGACCCGCGTGGCGCGCGAAGTCGGCACCGAAGGCAAGCTCGGCGGCCAGGCTCAAGTGCGCGACGTGAGCGGCGTTTGGAAAGACTTGACCGACAACGTCAACATGATGGCCGGCAATCTTACCGCCCAGGTTAGAAACATCGCTGATGTCACCATCGCCGTGGCCAACGGCGATTTGTCGAAAAAGATTACCGTACACGTGCGCGGTGAAATCCTCCAATTGAAGGAAGCCATCAACACGATGGTCGATCAATTGAACGCCTTCGCCGCCGAAGTGACCCGCGTGGCGCGCGAAGTCGGCACGGACGGCAAGCTCGGCGGTCAGGCCGTCGTGCCGGGTGTCGCCGGCACGTGGAAGGACTTGACCGATAACGTCAACGTCATGGCGGCAAATTTGACGGCGCAAGTGCGCGGCATCGTCAAAGTCGTCACCGCCGTGGCCAGCGGCAGCCTGAAGGAGAAGCTCACAGTTGAAGCCAAGGGCGAAGTCGCAGCCTTGGCTGAAACGATGAATAGCATGACCGACACTCTGGCGATTTTTGCCGAACAAGTCACCACGGTGGCGCGCGAAGTCGGCGTCGAAGGGCGCCTGGGAGGCCAAGCGAACGTGCCGGGCGCCGCCGGTATTTGGAAAGATTTGACCGACAACGTCAATTTGTTGGCCGCCAATTTGACGACCCAGGTGCGCGCCATCGCGGACGTGGCGACCGCCGTCACCAAGGGCGACCTCACCCGTGAAATTCAAGTCGACGCGCGCGGCGAGGTGGTCGAGCTCAAGGACAATATAAACGCCATGATTCAGAACCTGCGCGCCACGACGGAGCAGAACACCGAGCAGGATTGGTTGAAAACCAACCTTGCGAAGTTTACCAACATGCTCCAGGGGCAACGCGACCTCACCACCGTCGGACGCATGCTGCTTTCCGAGTTGGCGCCGCTGGTCAGCGCTCAGGCCGGCGCGATTTACCAGATGGAGTCGAGCAACGGCCGGCCTCACTTGGTCATGCTGGCCAGCTATGCGCGCGCCACAAGCCAAGACGAGAATGTCGAACTGCCACTGGGCGTCGGGCTGGTCGGTCAATGCGCCATCGATAAGAGCCGCATTCTACTCTCCGATATTCCCGGCGATTACGTGCGCATCAGTTCAAGTCTAGGCGCCGCGCAACCGAGAAATCTGATCGTCCTGCCGGTTTTGTTCGAGGCCGAAACCAAGGCTGTCATCGAGCTTGCCTCGTTGACGAAATTTACTTCGACCCATCTGACGTTCCTCGAACAATTGACCGAAAGCATCGGCATCGTGCTCAACACCATCGAGGCCACCATGCGTACGGAAGGCTTGCTGCAGCAATCGCAAAAGCTCGCGTCCGAGCTGCAGGCCCAGCAAAAAGAGTTGCAGCAAACCAACGACGAGCTCGGCCACAAGGCGCAGCAGCTCGCCGAGCAAAACGCCGAGGTGGAACGTAAGAATCAGGAAATCGAGCAAGCGCGATACGCCCTCGAAGAGAAAGCCGCGGAGCTGGCGCTGACTTCCAAATACAAATCGGAATTTCTCGCCAATATGTCGCACGAGTTGCGCACACCGCTCAACAGCATCCTGATTCTGGCCCAGCAGCTCGCCGACAACTCCGAAGGGAATCTGAGCGCCAAGCAAGTGGAATTTTCTCGCAACGTTCACGCCGCCGGGGCGGACCTTTTAAATCTGATCAGCGACATTTTGGACCTATCCAAGATCGAATCGGGTACCGTGACCGTGGAACCCGAAGATGTTTCTTTCGCCAGCGTGCGCGACGCGGTGGAGCGCAGCTTCCGCCACCTGGCCGATACCAAGCACCTGGCCTTCGACATCGACATGGATGCGGAGCTGCCGCGCGGCATGAACACCGACTTGAAACGGCTCCAACAGGTGTTGAAGAATTTACTGTCCAACGCCTTCAAGTTTACCTCACACGGGCGCGTGAGTTTTCGCATGAGCGTCGCGACGAGCGGCTGGACACCGGATCACCCGATGCTGAGCACCGCGCAGCGAGTAATCGCCTTCGAGGTCAGGGACACCGGTATCGGTATTTTGCCAGATAAACAAAAAATCATTTTCGAGGCCTTTCATCAGGCGGACGCGGGGACGAGCCGGCGCTACGGCGGCACGGGATTGGGACTAGCGATCAGCCGGGAATTGGCGACTTTGCTGGGCGGGGAAATCAGACTTACCAGCGCGCCCAATCAAGGAAGCATCTTCACGTTCTACCTGCCCGAGAGCTATCTCGGCTCGCTGGTCACGGCGACGCAGGAAAAAAGCGGCGCACTGCGGCCCGCCCCCCTGATCGTGCATCAGGCGATCAAGCCGGAACAGATCCTGGACGACCGGGAATTGGTGTCGCCGGGCGATTCAGTCGTGCTCATCGTCGAGGACGATCCGCACTTTGCCCACGTGCTTCTGGACTTGGTGCGGGAACGAGGACTACGGGGCGTCGTGACGACGCAAGGAGCGCACGTTCGCACCCTCGCCCATCAATTCAATCCGCTTGCGATCATGCTCGATATCTTCCTGCCGGACATGCTGGGCTGGACTGTGTTGAATCATTTGAAACAGGATCCCATGACCCGGCACATTCCGGTGCAGATCATCAGCGTCGAGGAAGAACGCATGCAAGGGCTCGGGCATGGCGCGTTTTCTTATCTGATCAAGCCCGCGACCACTGACGAACTCAAGAAAGCATTTGATCGAGTGGTGCAATATGCCCAATCGCGCCGCCGGCGCCTGCTCATTGTCGAAGATAATGAGCTTGAGCGTCACAGCATCGTTGAACTGCTCAGTCACGACGATGTGGATATTGCAACGGCCGGAAGCGGGGCGGAGGCGTTGGCAGCCTTGGAGGCGGGCGAGTTTGATTGCGTCATTCTCGACTTGCGGCTGCCGGATATTTCGGGTTTCGAACTAATGGAGAACATCCGCCAGAACCCCCGACTGCGAGAGTTGCCGATCGTCGTCTGCACCGGTAAAGACTTAACCGAAAATGATGGAATTCGTTTGGCGCGAATGGCCGAGAGCGTCGTCCTCAAGGACGTCCAATCTCCCGAGCGGCTGCTCGATGAAGTCTCGCTGTTCCTCCATCTCGTCGCGGCCGACCTTCCCACGGGTAAGCAACAGATGTTGGAACGACTGCGTCAATCCGACGAGGCGCTGCTCGGCAGGAGAGTCCTGGTCGTGGACGACGACGTGCGTAACATTTTTGCCTTGACCAGTTTGCTCGAACGGCACGGCGTTCAAGTGGTGAACGCCGAAAACGGCATGGAAGCTATTTCGCTGCTCGATCAAGATCAGGAGATCGACGCCGTGTTAATGGACATCATGATGCCGGAAATGGACGGATACGAAACCATGCGCCGGATCCGGCGAGACTCCAGGCACCGGCTCTTGCCGATCCTGGCGCTTACCGCAAAAGCGATGAAAGGCGATCGAGAGAAATGTCTTGAGGCGGGCGCTTCCGACTACATCGCCAAGCCCGTCAACACCGATGAACTGCTCGCGCTCCTACGCATTTGGCTTTTTGGTAAGCAGAGAATCCCGCGGCTCAACTATGAATTCACAACCCACAGCTAACATTTTGGTCGTCGATGACGACCAAAGATCGCTGCTCGCCATGGAAGCTCTGCTCTCCGCCCCGGGGCGCATGATCGTCACGGCGGCATCGGGGCAGGAGGCGCTGCGCGCGCTGCTCCGGCAAGAATTCGCGCTAATCCTCTTGGACGTGCGCATGGCGGACATGGACGGCTTCGAGACCGCCGAAATAATCCAGCAGAGCGAGCGCCTGCGCCATATTCCGATCATTTTTCTTTCCGCCATCGATACTCTGGAAGCCGACGTGTACCGTGGAGCGGCGCGCGGCGCCGTCGATTATCTCTTCAAGCCCGTCGTGCCGGAGGTTCTGAAATCCAAGGTTTCAGTCTTCGTCGATCTATTCCACATGCACGAACGATTGAAGCAAAAAGCTGTTCAGCAGAGCGAAGAGCGCTTCCGCCTCTTGGTGGAGAGCATGCAGGACTATGCCATCTTCATGCTCGACCCGGAAGGGCAAGTGACCTCGTGGAACACAGGAGCCGAAAGAATCGAAGGGTATCAACACCGAGAAATAGTCGGTGAGCCGTTTGCCCGCTTCTACACCGCGGAGGATCAAGCGCGCGGCCTGCCCGAAGAAGCGTTGCGGCATGCGGTAACAAAGGGACGGTGCGAACAAGAGGGCTGGCGTGTGCGCAAGAACGGCGCGCGCTTCTGGGCCAACGCCCTCATCTCCGCGCTACTTGACGAGCGCAATAATCTGGTCGGTTTCTCCGTGGTAACGCGAGATTTAACCGACAGAATGCGGGCAGAAGAAGCCTTGCGTGAAAGTGAGCAGAAACTGCGCCAGCAAGCAAAGGAATTGGAGCAGCAACTGATCGCCTCCGGTCGTTTGGTTTCGCTCGGCGTGGTAACCGCCTCCGTGGCTCATGAATTCAACAATCCTCTCGGTATCGTGATGGGTTTCGCTCAGGAGCTGCTAACCGAGACCAACCCGGACAGTCCGAACTATCAGGCTTTAAAGATCATCGATCAAGAGACCAAGCGCTGCCAACGCATTACGCAAGAGCTCCTAGACTTCGCTCGTCCTTCGAATGCCGCTTTCTGCCGCATCGACCTCAAGCAGACGATCGACAAGACCATCAAACTGATGGCCAATCGTCTCTATAAACAGAAGATCGAGACTGACATTGCCTTGGACGATAATTTGCCCTGTATTTCGGCCGATCCGCAGCAATTGGAACAGGTGCTAGTCAATCTATTTTTGAACGCGATTGACGCCATGTCGGACGGCGGCCAGCTTACGGTCAAAGCAGCGCTGAAACTGGTTTCTGGAAATGCGCCATTTGTAATCATCACGGTGAAGGATGATGGACATGGCATTGAGCCCAGCGATCTACCAATGATCTTTCAACCGTTCTTCTCTGCCAAAAAAGGCAAAGGAATGGGACTCGGTCTTCCTATTTCCGATCGGATTATCAAGAATCACGGCGGCACGATAGAAGTGGAGAGCGAGATCGGCAAAGGCACAACTTTCAGAATTCATCTGCCCCAAAACCAACGACCCGCCGAGAGCAACGGCACCGACTCAACGACAGCAATTGAGGCGGAAACGGCGACGGACATTAATAACGCAAAGATCAAGAATCTATGAAAGGGAGTCGTCTGCGTTAGCCTTTCTCCCGTCAATTCTTGCTTTCCGCTATTCAATCTCTATGGGTCGATTCCCCGCAGCTTGCGGCGTTAAGTAAATTGCCTATCCGAAGTCCGTCATTCCCGCATGCTTTAAGCGGGAATCCAGGCGGGTTCGGAACTGGACCCCCGATAAAGACATTCGGGGGT
>Ga0184634_10000056_pt1 | contig 22661 bp, 22 predicted proteins | sample PLM31_200_b1_FD_133016 | JGI IMG/M metagenome (GOLD analysis project Ga0184634, IMG submission 133016) | Groundwater sediment microbial communities from an aquifer in East River, Colorado, USA - PLM3-1_200_b1 | ecosystem: Environmental > Terrestrial > Soil > Riparian zone | place: USA: East... | reverse complement strand
GAACGTAGGCATAGGGATCTTCGCCGAGCACCTCTTTCTCTCTGTCATAGCCGGCGATTTCCTCCGCCGTCATGTACTGAGAGGAAAGTTTTTTTGCTGCGCGAAAGGCCTCGGTGAGCTTCATAGGCAAATCCGGGTAACGCTCGACTGCCGCTTCGGTCATGGCAAGCGTGTGCATGATCGGATAAATGCGGCTTCTCCGCACATAGCTGATGATCTGCTCCGTATCATCGATAAGCGATTTCACACCGGGAAATTTTTCCATCTCGCGCGTCGTTTCTCCGCCGCCAAAGATCGCCGGATAACCTGTATCGCCCGGGATAATCACCGCGTCTAGCTTTCCTTCAGAGAGAAGTTTGCCGAGATGAGGTTGGTCTTGGCCGAACTGCATGGGCTTTTCCGGCCGCTCCACCGTCACGGGCAAATCATAACCGATGAACAGCTCGTGTCCGGACACGTACCATTTCATGTCGGTGGTTTTCAGTCCGAACTCGTCGTAGAGCAGCCCGCGCGACCAGACATTGGCGGTGGCGCCGTAGCGCGACAGCCCGATCTTTTTGCCCTTGAGGTCTGCCGGATGGCTCAATGTTCGCGCAATATAGATATTGCGATGACGCGGACCGCGAGTGAAGAATACCGGCAGCGCCAAAAATCGCCGGCTCACTTCGTGGGTGCGCAGGAAGGTCGCGGTGGAAAATTCGCAAACGTCGAACTCGTTTTGTTCGAATCGATGGTGCTGCTCACCCGGCGAAAGCGAATCATGAATGACCTTGATGCGGTAGCCTTCGACTTCGACTCTGCCATCGATAATCGCTCTCGTGCGCGCTTCGGCCGCGATCCCTATGGTGATTGTTGGTTTTTCCATCCTATGGCAACAGCTCCTCGGCGTGGAATTTAAATGCCTGGCGTATCAGGACACAGTGAGAAGGGCGTTAACGCGTCCCACTAAACGACCCTCGGCTGAAGCCGAGGGTTTTTGAATTTCGACTGAAACTCGACTCTTCCCGTCATTCCGGCGGAAGCCGGAATCCAGGCGATTTTTGTACCTGATCCGCAAACGAACCTGGATGCCGGTTTTCACCGGCATGACGAACCTTCACTTCGCCTCAAGGCGAGGGATTTCAACCATCCCCAAAAGAAACATTAATCGCCAGCGCGTTCCTCGCGGTAAAGGCCGAGTGCCATGAAAGCCGGCGCGTCGGTCATCGAGAACAGGATCGAATCACTCTCTGCCCGGTTTTCGTGGCTGTGCTAGTGCCAGGCCGGGACCACGAAGATATCGCCCTGGTTCCACTGCAGCGTCTGGCTATCGACAACGGTCGCGCCGCTGCCGCGAAAAACCTGATAGATCACATTGCTGTTATGCCGGTGCGTTTTGGTTTTCTGATCTTGATTGAGAAGCTGCACTTCGCAGGAAAAGGTTGGCAAAGTCGAGCCGCCGTGCACGGGATGAACGTAGCGCAAGTGAACGCCGTCGTAGGGATCGCCGCCGCTGCCTTTCAAAGCCTCCAATGTGGCGGATGTTTCTTGCCAGGTATAGAGGAACGGCGGCGTGGGAAAATCCGATTTCAGCCAGCTCGGGCGGGCGTGGCCAAAGATTTTCGCCGAATAGTTTTTCGGCCGCTCCGGCTGCTGCTCTTGCGAGTAGTCTTCATACATTCGCGCGCCGATCCCCGTCAGGCCCACGTCCAAGCCGTCGATCCAGTAAACCGGCTCTTCGGAGCCGTTGTAATGATCGTGCCAGGTCCAGTGCGGCGTGGTCAAAAAGTCGCCTTCTTGCATCGGCAGCTGCTCGCCTTCCACCACGGTGTAGGCTTTTGGCGAGCCCTTGAGAATGAAACGGATGGCGGAAAAGTTGTGCCGATGAGCCGACGCGACCTCGCCCGGTAAGACGCATTGGACGGACATATGTATGGTGGGCGTCATGCCCGCTTTCAATCCAGGATTTTTCAAGGTAATGGTTCGCCGGCCGGTTTTCTCCATCGGCACCAACTCGTTGGCCCACATGAGGCCCTGATAGATATCGCTCCATTTCCAAAGGAATGGGCGGACGACGCCTTGATCGCCGTGGCGGTTCCAATGACCGCCGAGATTACGCTCCGCCAACCATTGATCGAGTTCGTTTAAATTCATGGCCTGCTCTCTCATCTGACCCAAATTATTCACACAACGGCGAGTTTGAAGCTCATTGTTCGCCCACCTGTTTCCTCCCCCGCGTCGCGGGGGAGGAGTAAGCAAGGAGGAGAATTGAAAAGCTTGAACATTTTGAACTGCCAAGACTATTAGCGCGACCCAGACTCGCGCAAAACTTCGCGCAGCAGAGTGAAATCAACCGCGTTATCGCGATTGGGCGCGCCTTTAACCGCACCGCTCTCGATTCCGGCTTCGATTAGATTCCTGTACGCTTCGTCGCTCAAGAGCCCGTCGATGCTGATGGTGCGGCTGCCGCTTTCCGCGGCCGCAATAGAACGCTCACGATCCATTTTCAAGTTTTTGCCGACGAATTCGCCGAAATCGGCCGGCCGCTCGCGCATCTCGCGGGTCGTCCGCAGGAGCGCGCGCAGCATGTGTTTGACGGTCATCGGGTGTTCCTTGAGAAATCTGTCGGACGCGCCCAAGCCTGAGGTGGGGAGTTCCACGATCTCTCCGACGAAAAGCAATTCCCGGCCGCCCAATTTTTTCGCTTCGAGATGCCACGGAGCGCCGATTTGAATAGCCTGGACGACACCGCTCTTCAAGGCGCTCAGTTTGGACTGGTCGTCGCCGATACCGAGGTAGGTCATGTCGCGTTGCGGGTTGAGACCGAAATGGGCCGCCGCCTTCATCGCGACATAATGGGTCGAGGTTCCTAATCCGGAAACAGCAATGGACTTTCCTTTGAGGTCTTGGCCGGTTTTGATTTCCGGCCCGCCGACGATATACCAGCCCGGGCGCGAATTGACGATAAACAACGCTTTAACCGGAGCGCCGCGCAACCCGGCGTAAAAGGCGGTCTGAAATTGCGCCGTCAAATGGGTGTCGCCGGAAAGCAAGGTCGCGGTAGCCAAGTGCGGGCGGATGACCACTATGCGCAGATCTAGCCCTTGTTGTTTGAAAAAGCCGCGCCGCTCGCCGTAGGCAAAAGTCTGTTGGACGTTGACGCTCGGTGCCTGCAAAACCACCGGCGTCACCAATCGCTCCTGAGCACGGCCTTCGGTCAGATCAGCCAGCAGCGCGGGCGCAAAGACGAGGGCTGCGAGCAAACTACGCATTGCCGACAAACAGATTCATCGCGCCGATGTTTTCGATCTCGGCCTTGAGCTTTTCCCCGGCGACCAGCTTGCGTTGAAACGCCGGCGAGTCCGGATTGCCCGTCGAGATCAAATCGCCTGGCAATAGCGTGGTGACTTCCGAAAGAAAGGTCACCAGCTCCGCGACGCCGTTGATCATACCGCTGGTATTCGCCGACTGGCGCAACTCGCCGTCGATCCAAAGATTCATTGTTAAACGATGCGGGGCGGGAATTTCGTCGCGGGTCGTGATCCACGGCCCGATAGGAGCGAAGGTTTCGAATCCTTTACGAACCGAACGGCAGGAGCCGACGCCGGTTCCGGGAGGGTTGGGACCGCGCGCGGTCATGTCAAGCATCACCGTGTAGCCAAAAACGTAATCGAGAGCGTTGTCTTTGGCGATGTTTCTCGCCTCCTTGCCAATGACGACACACAATTCCAACTCGGGGTATACGACTCTTTCCCCTTTAGGAATAAGAATCGTTTGCTCCGGGCCGATGACGGCCGAAGGCGGTTTTAGAAAAGTCATTTCCAGGGCCTGCTCGGGTGTAAACTTCAACGTCTCGCCGCGGCCGGCGCCGTCTTTGATATCGCTCGTGCCGCGCTTGTAATTGAAAGCCGCCGCCCAGATCTTTGACGGCCGTACGGGCGGTTCCAGCACAGCGGGATCCAGCCTGATTCTTTTGGCTGTCGAGACTGCGCTTGCGAGGACGTTCTTGACTGAGTCGTACTGGGCGATGAAATCGATCATGGACGATCGCTGAGAAAGAACGCCCCTCTGCGCTAACAGATCTCCTATTAGAACAAGTTCCTCGCCGTCGACGAGCGCGAGTTCATCTGGTTTTACCGAGGCAACGCGCATCTTAAGTCCTTATCTACCGAATCTGTTTCCGGAACAAGATGATGTGATTCACCGATAGCCAATGCCATCCCGCGCGAGGCGGTGTCAAGAGTTGGGGAAACATGCAGTGGCTTGCTGATCGTTTCCGTGAAAACAAATGAAAGTAGGCATGTGCGCTTGGAGTGCTTGGTCCCGCAAAACTCGTCGCTGCACATTTTCGCCGTCTTGCCGGAAATAGCCGAGCGGTGAGTATCACCGCCCCGGTACTTTTTCCAAACTCATCACGCCCGAAACCGGCCGCAGTTTCTTCTGAACGAATTGCTCCAGGCCCGGCCGGCCGCCGTGCTCGCGTATGGTGCGCTGAGAGATCAGATTGGAAACCTCATAGGCGACATCCGGCGCCGAATACGAACTATAGTACCAGGCTTCTTTCACCGCCTTCAGAGCCATCGGACTTTTCTCGCTGAGACACTTGGCGAGCTCCGCCACTTCTTGGTCCAACTGCGCGCGCGGCACGGCCCTGGTGATGAGACCGATCCGTTCAGCGTCTTTTGCCGACATCATTTTTCCGGTGAGCGCGTAGTAAAGTCCGTGCTTGGGTTTAAGATGTTCGGTCAGCACAGCCGTGGTATCGCCGGCGGGAAAATGGCCAAAGTTAACTTCCGGCAGACCGAAGAGCGCTTCCTCCGACGCGATCGCGATATCGCATCCGGCCGTTACCGTAAGCGCGCCGCCGAGACACCAGCCGGTGATGCGAGCGATGACCGGCTGGGGCAACGTGCGCAGCATTTCGTTGCGCCAGCGCCGAACTTTTTCGCGCACGGCGTCGCGCACCCGCTCGGGCTGGCTTTCCATTTCCAGGGAATATTGTTTCAGATCTTGTCCGGCGCAAAAATTATCGCCGGCCCCGGTTAGCACAATCACGCGCGTCTCTTTGTCGTAACGCAGCTCAGTGAGCAGCTCGAACATTTCGCCGTGCAGCTGCGGGCTCATCGCGTTGCGTTTTTCCGGACGGTTGAACGCAATAGTCGTGATTCCGCCGTCGGTGGTAACAAGCAGGGTCTGGTAATTCGTCGCCATGAGTTTGTCTCCTTTTCGTCGATGATTTTCGCTATCGTTTTTCGCAAGGGCAGCCGCCTAACCCGGTTATTCATACTCTAGTCTGGGCCGCGGGGTGAGACCGGAGAGGCGAAGGCGTCTTACTCAAAAGACTCAACGACTTCTTTGCTCATGCCCAGACGAAGGAGATCACGCGCTGTCGCTCGCTGCTCCACCGCCGGTTCATGTTCAGCCTCAAGGTAGAGGCCCATCGCCTTCGACTCGGAGGGCTCGCCCCGCGGCCTATAAATTGTCGTGGTTTGCCATCTGACGATGAATGCTCCGGGCTACTCGCCCGCCTGACAATTGACATACCACTCCGTTATTGAATATTGCTACCGAAAGCAGCGCAGCATTCCGGGAGGCGAAAACATGAAAGCATTGATCCTTGCCGTATTTATTGCGGCGAGCTTGTTGGGAAAGGCGTGGTGTCAAACAGCTCAGCCCAAGACTGCATCCGACTTGGCCAAGTACGTGGGCGCCGATCGCGAGCGCTTGCTCTATGAAGGAGCAAAAAAGGAAGGCAAGCTCGTGTGGTACACGTCGCTGACCGTCTACAAGGGAATGGCCAAAGCTTTTGAAACCAAATATCCCGGCGTGACCGTCGAAGTCTATCGCGCCCCGGCGGTGAATTTGGCCAGCCGCATCTTGAGCGAGGCGCAAGCAAAGCGTTACCTCGTCGACACCATCGAAACCACGCCCGGCTCGCTGATGCTCGTGCGCGACAACAAGCTTCTATTACCCCATGCCTCGCCGCATCACGGCGACTACCCCGAAGGTTCGAAGGACAAGGCACCGGGCGGTTTGTATTTCACCACCGTGGACCGCGAATCCTACGCCGGCATCGGTTACAACAAGAAGGCAATTGGAACCGCCGATGTGCCCAAGAGCTTCGAGGACCTGTTGAAGCCTGCACTGAAAGGCAAGATGGGCATCAGCGGCGAAGAAATCGGCACGCGCGTCATCGGCGCCATGCTCAAGGAAAAAGGCGACGGCTTCGTCAAGAAATTAGCCGGCCAGGACATCAAGCATTATGCGCTGCCGGCGCTGGGATTGAATGAGTTGATTGTTTCAGGCGAGGTGCCGCTTACGTTTACGGCCGTCGACAGCAACGTTCGACTGGCCGCCGCCAGAGGAGCGCCGGTCGCCTGGCTGCCAGCGGAGCTCGTGCCCACCAACGCAGGCAACCTGGCGATATTCTTGCACGCCCAACATCCGCACGCAGCGTTATTGTTCGTCGATTTTATGATCGGCCCGGAGGGTCAGAAATTGTTTTCCGAGAAATTCGGCTACGGCAGCCCACGCAAGGAATACGGCTTCAAACGCTGGTATCCCGAGCAAGGCCTGTCGACCTATGACTACGCGAACATGATCGAACGATGGAACAAGATTCTCTTGCAGGTGGCGCGCAGATAGATTTATCACGCGCCCAGAGCCATCGCCGTGATCGACGGCAGGCCACTGATGATTCGGCGCGCGCCGGTTGAATCGACGCTCAGCACTTCGCCTTCCGAGGTCGAAGCGAAGACGCCTTGGCCATCGATACCGGCGCACATGGCCATAACTCCTCCGCTCAGCCCCTCGATCGCGGCCTGCCAATGCGCGCCGCCGTCTTTGCTGACGAACACTGCGGCATCGGCGCGCTCCTTGCGCAGCCATGTGTTCGGCCGGCCCAGAGCGATGCCGAGATAAATCGCGCCGGCGCCATCTTCCGTAACCGCCGAGCCGAAGGTTCGCGGCCCGTCCGGCGTAACCTTTCCCCAATGATCGCCGCGATCTCGACTACGATAAACACCTTCACCGCATGCGGCGACTACGAGTCCCTTGCATTGTTCACTTGGAAGAATCTGGTGCACGTCCGGGTCGTCCAAACCGGTTATCGCCGCAGCCCAGTTTTGACCGCCATCATCGCTGACGAGAAGGCCGCCGACTTCGATAGCCGCGTAGAGACGGCGCGGCGTCTCGTTATCGGCGGCAATAAATCGGGTACGCGCTCCTAGCTCGGGACTTGGCGGAAAGCTGCCGCCGTTCGCGCCGTGGCGCACGCCTGGCAATTCTTGCCAGCCGCCATTGCTCGTGCTGTAGAGCGCGGCCGGCACCGTGCCGGCGAGTAAAGTTCCCGGCAGTGCAAGCAAAGAAACCGTCGTCAGTCGAGGGACATTGGGTTTTGCCCGTTTCCATTCTGCGCCACCGTTGTGGGTGACAAAGAGGCCGGAATGTTCCGTCGCCAAATAGACATGATAAGGATCGCTCGGATCGACCTGCAGCGCGGTCATCTTCCAGAAGGTTAGATCCTTTTCGACCTGAGCCCACTGTTCATCCCGTTGCTCAAACCGGTACCAGCCTGAATACGTCGCTATACGCAGGGCCTTCGCTTCGCCATGAAACTGCGTCGTCATGCGCGCACCTCCCAGGCTACTGGTTTAGTATTCAATCTTGCGTGAACGTTTTGAGATACGTCAGCCGGCCCGATCATGTCAAGCCGCGTCGAAGATTCGCTTGCCTAGTCGAGCAACGGTGCGCGAAACATGGTGGAATCCAATGGAATTGATCGGGTGCCGGTTAGAACCAAAGATTCAAATGCTTGGCTATCGAAGGTCAGACCGATTCATCTCCTTCATCGAAGCATTGGTCCGCGCCCAGCGGTGTGAGCACAAGACATACACACGTGAAAGAAATCACGACAATTAGTCCTTAACGAGTGGCACGCCTATCAAGCATCTTCTCTCATTTCAGCGATTTTCCAAGATTCGATTCCTGGCGCGAAGTTTGCTCAAATAAATGAACAGTCGTGTTTGACCCGGTCGCTTCGAACAATTCTCATCGAGCGATCAAACGGAAGCCGTTCGACAATCACAGCTTGAATTGAAGACTGGACTGGCAGTTACGGCATTGCAGCCATGGACCGAGAAGTTATCAATTATCTTTCATTTTGCGTTTGCGTTATTCCGGTGTGCGCGATGTGTCTGTTGATCCTGGTCTGGTCGTACGGAGTTTTGGACTGATTCGCAGTGGCAGTCGAGTACATAATACACAGGAGGTGAAATCATGAATTGGGATCAAGTTTCCGGACAGTGGAAACAACTAAAGGGAAAGGTCAAAGAAAAGTGGGGGAATTTGACCGACGACGATCTGGATAAGATCGAGGGCAAACGTGATCAATTGGTCGGCAAAATTCAACAAAAATACGGCATCGCAAAAGAGGAGGCCGAGCGGAATGTCGACAAGTGGGCGAACGATCTGGCGGAAAAATAAAAATTGACGTGACGCACGCGCCGCCAGGACTGCCGGTTGAAATCACGGCAGCCTGCGGCGCTGCCGCGCGCGAACGGCATCGCTTGGGCACGGCGATGCCGTTGTGGCGATAAAGCTCATCTCTAATCCACTCCCCATTGCACCCTATTTCCTGCCTGGCCTTCCAGGCGGCCACGTTTCATCAATTACCTTGACTGTTCTTGTCCCCTGTAATATTCAGGCGGAAGCGGCTAAATTACTGTTGGTTTAGGTCATCCGGAGTTTTATCAACTTCACACAGAAGGCGGCTTCCATGCGAGAAATTATGAAGATCCTACTAGTCGCTCTGTCCTGCGCATTGATAGTCATGCCATGCGCGGCCCTGGCAGCCGATTCCGCTACGAAGGCGAAGAAGGAAGCCATCCGAAATGAGATCAAAGCGGACAAAAAAGAAATTCAAGCGGACAGAAAAGAGCGCCACTCTGATCGCAAGGAATTGCATCAGGACCGCAAGGCTTTGCGCGAAGCGCGAAAAGAGGGCGCCAGCAAGGAGACCCGGCAGAGTCTGCGCAGCGAGATCAAGCAAGACAAAAAGGAAATCGTCCAGGATAGAAGAGAGTTGCGCAGCGATCGCAAGGAACTCAAGTCGGACCGCAAGGATCTGCATAAAACAAAATAAGGTGCTCTTGCTGGCCATGTGGTCGAAGACAGCAAGACTATCGGCCGTGGCGTCGACGCGAGGAATCAAAGGGGTAGTTTATGAGTCAAGAAGTCATTGTTGAAATTCCTTACACCATCGACTCGGGCGAGCCGCTCGTAAACGAGACCTTCGGTCCGAACAATATCCGCAGGCGCAGAACCGGATCACACGAGTCGCAGCGCGTTGCGGTCCACAACGGCCGCTTGCTCGCCGACCAGCTTTCGCTGGACGAGCAGGGCTTCGTGTTTGTCGAGCACAAGACCAAGGTCGCTGACTTCTTTGATGCGTCGCAGTTAGAGTCGGTGTACTACCCGGAAATCGAGGAATTGATCAAAGCCACCTCGGGGGCCTACCGCGTGGTGATCTTCGATCACACCTTGCGCTCGGGCGATGAGTCGGAGCGAGAAGCCAGGCTGATCCGCGAGCCGGTGCTCTCGGCACACAACGACTATACCGAATGGTCCGGACCGCAGCGTGTGCGGGAGGCTCTTCCTGACGAGGCCGAGGCATTGCTGGCGCGCCACTTCGCGATCATCCAGGTATGGCGGGCGATCAATCAGCCGATCCAATCAAATCCTCTAGCGGTCGCCGACGCCAAAAGCGTTGCCATGGAAGATTTTCTCATAGCGGAACGGCGCTACCCGCACCGAGTCGGCCAGACTTACCGGCTTAAATTCAATCCCAACCATCGCTGGTTTTATTTTCCTGAGATGCGGCGCGACGAAGCCCTGGTGTTCAAGGTCTACGATTCCGAGAAGGACGGCCGGGCGCGCTTCACGCCGCACACATCGTTCGTCGACCCGGCGTCCCCTTCGAATGCACCGGCACGGCAGAGCATCGAGGTGCGCGCGTTCGCGTTTTTTGCGGCTTAACTGACCGAAAGGGCTATTTCTTCGGCGCGCATCCGTACTTTGCCAAGCACACGGAAATTTTCTACGGCCAAAGTGCGCGCTTCTTTGCGCGCGACCCGTTGAACATCCCTTGGCTATACGCCGAGGATTGTCATAGCGCGGAGTCGAAGTCGACTTTCTCTTTTTCGTCATTCCCGCGGAAGCGGGAATCCATGTTCTGTGCGTTTCCTTCCACGCTACCCTGGATGCCCGCTTGCGCGGGCATGACGGACCTTCTTTTCGCCTATACGGCAGGAATCTAGACCATTCCCGAATGAGACATTAGCCCGAACGATTCGCCCAGGTTTGACTTGGTGAATTCATCCGTTGTAACTGTGGCGCACCGAAGAGGAAACAACGCGCTATCGGCAAATCAGAAGCGTTAAAGAAATATGAGGAAAAATAGTTTGCCGGTCGGCTGAGACGATCCACGCCGTAAATTCGGAGGGTGATATGTTTCAAAAGGCGCCAAGTCGGATCTGGATTTGTCTTTTTATCGTGCTGGCAGCGATCTCCCCGGCGCGTGGCCAGGAAACGGACCGGGCGGCTCTGATCGAACGAGCCAAAAAAGAAGCCGAGGTGGTCTGGTACACTAGCGCGGGCCTGCAAGACTCCAACCCGATGGCCGAGGCTTTTCAAAAAGAATACCCTTTCATCCGAGTCAACGTCATCCGTTCCGGCTCGGGAGTTCTGATCAATCGGATACTGAACGAAGCGCGGGCGCAAAGAGGCCTGTTCGACGTCCTGAACACAAACGACGAAAGCGTATTGCCGCTAAAAAACCGCGGCTTGCTCGCTCGTTATGTTTCAACCGAGGCGAATTTTTACGATGACGACTTGAAAGACAAGGAAGGATACTGGCATACGGCCTACGTCGTGCCGTGGTTTCTCGGCTACAACACCCGCATGGTCAAAAAAGACGAGGTTCCAAAAAATTATGAGGATCTCTTACAGCCTAAATGGAGAGGACGAAAGATCGCCCTCGGCACCGACAATGGCAGCCTGATACTGTCCGGTCTGATCAGGGTTTGGGGCAAAGAAAAAGCCGTTCGCTATTTTCAACAGCTCGCCAAGCAGGACCCGGCATTGCAGGCCGGCGCCCCGTCGAGTCGGATTCAGTTGATGGCGGGCGGTGAATTTCCCCTGACCCTCGCTTCGGGAAATACCCTGCAGACTTTTGTTTCCCGCGGCGCGCCGGTGGATTGGCTGCCGTTGGAGCCGGTCTTTGTCCAGTTGAACGCCATCATGCTGGCGGCGCATTCCCGGCATCCCAACGCGACAAAACTTTTTATCGATTTCGTTCTGTCCAAGAAGGGCCAGGACATGATCCGCTCTTTCCATCGAGTGCCGGGGCGCAATGGCGTGGACGCTGAGCCGCCGCGAATCTTTAAGGGATACAAACGGGTCATTCAGGATATCGAAGCCGCGGCGAACGCCGAGGCAATCACGAAGCTTTACAACGAGATCCTCGGTATCAGGCAATGACCCTTGACCGAGGCGCCTCGAAGGAGAAATAAGTGGCGAAACTGGGATTCAAGGTGATCGATTCCGATATTCACGTGGTCGAGCCGAAGGATCTTTGGCTCCGATATCTGGAAGCGGAATTTGTCAATGACGGTCCGAGACCGGCCGAACCCGGCAAGGGGTTATGGCAAATCGGCGAGCGGCCTGTTCCCGTTCGAGCAAACCTTCCCGGGCGCCAGGAAGACATCGCCATCCGCCGCCAACGGACCAAAGAAAGATACAAAAAACTCGGCCGGCGCGAAGGCGAAGATCATAGCTCGCCGGTAGACATGATACAGGCGATGGACACGGAAGGACTCGACATCGGCGTGGTGTTTCGAACCTACACGGCTCACGCAACCGGCACGGATGATATCGATCCGAAGCTTGCCGCGGCCATTTGCCGGGCTTTCAACAATTGGCTGCGCGACTTCTGTAATACAAATCCTGCTCGTCTGCTGCCGACGGCTCAGATGGCGTTGCATGACGTGAATCTCGCGGTAGCAGAGGCGCGCCGCGCCGTCAAAGAGTTAGGCGCAGTGGCGTTGGTTTTACCGAATCATCAGGTGAAGGGCCGGCCCTTTTACGACCCATATTATGACCCGCTTTGGGCGGCAGCCGTCGATCTCAATGTTGCGGTTGCGTTTCATGGCATCAATCTGGCGCACCACGGTCACGTCGGCGTTCGCTACTACGACAACTTTCCGCTGGCGCACGCTGCGGGACACGCCATCGAATCGATGCTGGCTCTCGGCGCCATGCTCACGGGAGGAGTTTTTGAGAGATTTCCGACTCTACGCGCGGCCTTTCTCGAAGGCCTGTGCAGTTGGGCTCCTTCGTGGCTGTACTGTCTCGACGAGCGTTGGGAAAAATTCGGCAACGAGCGGCGCTATGGCTTGAAGCACCCGCCCAGCTTTTACTTCCGTCGCCAGTGCTTTTTGTCGGTGGATGCCGACGAAGATTTGGTGGTTGTTACGATCAAATCACTTGGCGATGACAACCTCGTCATCTCAACCGACTGGCCGCACGGGGATTCTTCCTTTCCGCAGGCGCTCAATACATTTCTCAAGATCGACGGCGTCAGCGATGTTTCCCGACGAAAAATTCTCTGGGACAACTGCGCGCGGCTTTACAATTTACGCGATTGAGTAGTAGCGAAAGCGCCACTCCTGAAAAGATTATTCCCCTGCTCAGCGATTACGCCGATGCGATCATTTCCGCCATTCACGAAAATGGCGGTGACGTACTGAAGCTGATCGGCGACGGCGCACTCGCCATATTCACTGCCGATGATAGCGCCCGCGCCTGCCAGGCCGCGCTCGCCGCCGCTGCCGTTGCGGCGCGCCGCGCCGTTGCCGAAGTGAATCGGCGTCGCACTGCCGCGGCTGAGCCAACCACCGATATGTATCTCGGGCTTCACATCGGCGAGGTGTTCTATGGCAACATCGGCAGCAAGGAACGGCTCGACTTCACCGTCGTCGGACCGGCCGTCAACGAAGTCAGCCGCATCGCCGCCATGTGCCGCTCTGTCGACCAGCTGCTGCTCGTCTCTTCGGCCTTTGCCGCCGCCATCGGCGAACCGAAAAAGCTCCTCGTCTCGGTCGGACGCTACGCGCTGCGCAGCGTCGGCCGCCCGCAAGATCTCTATACGCTCGATTTCACTTCGAACGCTACGGATAAATGTTAATCGCGGCCAGATGCTTGAGCGCTTGGTCCAAATCATTCACGACCAGGTAAAAATGCTGATAGCCGATGGCACTCGACGGCGCCGGCGTTTTCTCCTGGCCGCGGGTAAATAGCTCGACGCATTGTCCCTTGGCAAATTCCAGAAACATCAATTCCTGGCGCTCTCCTTCCTGAGGCGCGTGAAAAACTTTTTGCGCGCCAAAGGCATCCGCGTACCAGCGCACGCTTCGCTCTACGTCGGCGGTCCTGAAAGCAACATGTCCGAAACGAATACCGGCGATGCCCATGGAAAGTCTCCTTAGCAACAGACGATGAGTATATTCACAGTGTCCTGTCTCCCAGGTTCGATAAGAAATTTAGACCTATCTGGATCGTCATTCCCGTGCACGTAGGGGCGGGTTTGAAACCCGCCCCTACATCCGGATTCCGGCTCCTCCCCGACCGGCGCCGAGGTTGCCCGGAATGACGGAATAAAATAGGTCGCGAATTGATGAGACAGGTCATTAGGCGTTTAATCTATTTCAGATAACCCCGCTCGCGATAAAATTTTCGCGCGCCAGGGTGAAGCGGCACATCATAGGGCGCTTCTTCGTTATCGGCACAGAGATCGGCGATATCGAGGAGACGAAAATTATCCGTCGGTATCGATTTTCGCCGACGCTCGATGGCTTCGCAGAGCGCATAAGCGACATCGTTCGGCATATCGGCGCGCACGGCCATGGGCCAGCCGCTGAAATCAATGGTCGGGACATCAGCGGCGAGTCCCTTGAATTGTGACTTGGGCACCACCCCAGGGCGGTAGCCCATAGTTTTCAGTTTTCTCAACACGGCTCCTTCGATCGGTAGATAGCGAAAGCCGTGGTCAAGCACGGTTTGACCCCAGCTTTTGATCCCTTCGTCGAATACCGCATTGACCGTACCCTTTTCGACGCCGGCGCGCCGATCGGGATGGCTGGGCCGTGATACCGCTTGAATTTTTCCGCCCCACCTTAAAATGTCCGCAAAACTGAATCCGGCCGCTTTCAAAGCCGCGCTCACCATAAAAGTCACCGGACTTTCCAGTAAATCGCGCTGGCCGATCGGCCCCGTCGAAAGGCGAATCGGAATCCGCTCTTTCTTGATCTGTTCCAGCGATACAATTCCGCTGGACTCATGAACGGCAAAACCCATCACGTCCCACGACGGAAAAACGGCGATCGTCTTAAGCGCGATGCGTCCGCGCAGCGGGCCCGTGCCGCGGTAGGCAAGCGTCACGGAGGCCGACGGATTGATCCAGGCCACAGAAACTTTTCGCTCGGCGAGCAGCTTGAGCTCGCGAAAGCTGTCTGCGGCGAAGGAGAGCGATATACAATCGCCCTGTTTTCCCCGCGGTAGAAGCGACAACTTGAGGTAATAGCCGAGACGCGAATCGGTCTGGAGCACACCTTCGGCTGCACGCCGGGTTTGATACGACAACGAAGTGTCGTAGAGGCCCGAGGCCAATTCGAGAAAACCTTTCACCCGCTGGATCGCCGAGTTGTAACGTTGTCGCGCCACGTTGATATTCCTTTCAGTTCGTTTAAGTGAAGTCAGAGATCATCTGCCCGCGCCCGCACGGGTGCGCTAGCGACACAACATACTTCAAGCTGAAAATTGTTCAAGCGCTGGCGCATTGAAGCGAAGAATTCAACTATTCCGGGTCTGATTCCTCACAGCTCGCTGTGCAAAACGAATCCGAACAAAAGTCCGTCATTCCCGCATGTTTTTAGCGGTGGTTCGACTGGGCTCACCACAGGCGAAACTCCGACTGGACCCACGATTAAGACATTCGGGGGTGACAACTTTCGAAAAAGAATTCTCAGGAAGATCTTTTGATACCCCGCAGCTTGCTGCGGGATTAACCGAATCTCGGAAGCGGCAGGGACGCAAAGAGCTTGGAAAATTTTTTCAGGCGGACGGAGAAGCGGAGCGATCGGCGGGCTACTGTGGTGAAAAACGAACTCAAGGAAACTGTCGATCAGACCACGCTCCGTTTGCCTCGCGATCGCGCGGCGAAGGCGACGACGACAACCAAAAGGAAGCTTAAGCCAACGAATGCAGCGATGATGGGATCCATATCGACAATTTTCTCGTTCGATGATTCTAACGGGGCGGCGCCATTCGGCAAAAGCATCACGGCGGAAGCCCCTGGCGAAATTTGGCTTGACCGCTGAGATCGATCGCCTCTTGTGAAAACGATTTTTGGATCAAATCGGCTTGCCCGTTCATTGGTCGACCCCTCAATCTCGCTGGGACTGGATGAATCTCGTGCTGCAACCGGCGCCGAAATTATTACTGTAAGACAGACCGCCAACGCGGTTATCGGACATTTGACCAGTTTCACCGCGGACCTCCTTTTCTTACACCATCTAGCCGAATAGTCGAGCAATACTCGTGCCCTTACCAAACGAAGCTGAGGAAAGTCGATATTGGGTCTGTTAGGAGAAGCGTTCGTCGAGACTCGACGAGTCCTATTGCGACGGCGTCAATGGCTGCTTGGATCGGAGTGGAAATTCAAGGACGGCGAATAATTCGTTGGGGAAGAACTTATGTACAAAATGTTCCGCGCGATATTTTAGGCGCCGAGAAATGATCGTCTGCGTCAAAAAATCGTCGTTTTCCTAGTCCGCAGGCGCGTTCATACAAAGCCGCAAGACTGCTCTCGGACTTCGAGGAAGGAATCCATCAGCCCTCGAGTCGTGGTTCATAGCTACCTAGCCGCCCAATCAAGCCACAATCGGATGGCGCACCGGCAATCTAATCCAAGCTGTTATTAGAATCTTCTTTCTTTATATCGGCGGCGGCCTCTACTGATAAATCCAAGTTTCAGTCAGTGTTTGGCCAGTCGCGGTAGCCGGGCAACGCCGCAACCGCATCGATCGACGCGATCACATATAAAAGAGAGCTGATCTATTTTCCCGCCCACAGTTTGTCGAAGAAGCCGGTCTTCTGAAGTCCGTCGAGGTAGCGCCGGTCGACGAGATCATGCGGTTTTATTTTCTTTGCCCGCGCATCGACCTTGGCGGTCTCATCGATGATCGCTTGGAAGGCTTCCATTTTGAATTCCAGTCTTGGCTCCATCACTTTAATCTCTTCGTCGTAGGCCGCATCCAAAAGTTTTCGGTCGCTTATGCGCAATTGCTTACCCAAGACTTTGTACGTCAATTCCTTGTCGAGGAACATGAGCTTCATCGCCTCGGCCGTTACCCGAACGAATTTCTCGATCACCGGCGCGCGCGCATTGAGCACCGTGCGGCGCGTGAACAACGTTGCCGCTGCGAAAGGAATGTGCAGATCGGGCCCGTAAACAACGTAACGATAACCCTGGGCCGCGGCTCTCGTGCCGCCGGAAGGTCCGGTCATTGTCGCGGCATCGACCGCGCCGCTGAACAGAGCCGCGAGGTTTTCCACTTGCCCGCCGGTCTGGATAAAAGTCACATCAGCTGGCTCCATGCCGCTTTTTCGCAAAGCCTGAATGACAAAATAGTGTGAATTGCTGCCGAGCCGAGAGACTCCCAGTTTCTTTCCCTTGAGATCTTCAGGTCTCTTGATCTCGGGTTTCCCCATTATGCTGTGGGTCAGAGTATTCTTGGCGCTCGCGACAAAGACCAAATCGGTCGCCCCCTGGACGTGGGCGCGAACGATCGCTTCGCCGCCGCTAATGGCCACCTGAGCATCGCCGCCCAGAAGCGCCGCCGTCACCATCGGCGCCGATGAGATGTAAACCAGTTGGAAGTCTAAATCGTATTTCCGATACAGCCCGGCTTCCTCGGCGATCCACGGCATCGCTTGCGACATGGTGCGCGCCGAGTGAAAGCCGATCAGCTTGTCTGCCGCCAACCCTGCCTGCGAAGACAAAACTAACGCGAAAAAAATTAGCAAATAACCAGAACGGCAACCCACAACGGAACGTAGTTTCATGAGGAATCCTCCTGAATAAACTACTCAACCGCGATCTTAAAGCGCGCGCCGTCGAATCAACGGATCGTCAAGCCAGCGCGACCTTAACAAATAGTCTCGTCGGGCACCAGGCCGTGTTATTTTTCGGTCGAGCAGTCCCGACTCACACTTCGATCTGTGTGCTGCGAAGACGGCTGTAAATCATTACCGTCTTGGTGCGATATTTCGCCTAGCGCATGGCGACAACGCAAAGTCGCAAAGAAAGCGCACGAAGAGTTGTAGAGCCGACATTTTTTCAGGATAATGCCTTACCGCACAACCTGTGTCTCCAGGAGGTTCGAAATGAGAGCTAAGCGGATCACTGTCAATCCAAAACAGATGGATGGAGTAGCCTGCATCAGAAACCTTCGTATTCCAGTTGCCACGGTGGTCGGCATGCTCGCCGACGGCTTGACGGAAAAAGAAATACTCGACGCCTATCCTGACCTCGAAGCTGACGATATTCGCGCGTCCTTGCGCTTCGCCGCCGAAGCCTTGCTCGAAGGAGAGCTTCCCCTGATCGATGAGCCGTGAATTTCCTGATCGACACCTGCTTGCCGGCCGCCATCGTAGACAATTTGCGACGGGCCGGACACGACGCCGTCCACGTTCGACATTACGGTATTCACAAGGCGGATGATGAAATCGTTTTCGAGCGAGCGGTGCAAGAGGATCGCGTCTTCGTTTCAGCCGACACTCGCTTCGCCACGATCCTGGCTGTGCGACATGCTTCGAAACCCTCGGTGATTGTCTTTCGCCGGGTATCGCCCGGCCGCACAGAAGCGCTGGCAAAGTTGCTTCTCGCGAACCTGCCGAATATAGCCGAACTGCTCAACCAGGGCAGCATCGTCGTATTCGAAAAGACCCGGCTGCGCAGCCGCACACTTCGGTCGCTGCCTTCGAAGTCGGCCGCGGACAGCCGCGATTGAAAAGGATATCGACTCGAGAAATTTACCCGAGCGCACAGAAATAGAGATTGGCGGCCTTTGGCTCAAAGGCTGAAAGGGGGAACCCGTGAAGGTTTTCGCATCCCGCGTTCTTTTGAGCGCTCTTGCCCTCACTCTCGCGCTAACTGGAATCGCGCGCGCCCAATCGAATACTCCAATCGCGGATAGCGCCAAGAAGGAAGGAGAAGTCATCTGGTACGGTTCTCTGACAGGTGGCACTATCGTCGCGCGGATCATCAAAACGTTCGAAGACAAATACCCGCCGATTAAGGTCAAGTATTTGCGTATGGGCGGCGCCGGGCTGATTGAAAGGATCAGAAGCGAGGCGCGAGCGGGAAAATTTCTCTGGGACATCGCGACTTCCGAATACGTCCAGTTTTTTCAGCTACCGAAGCATGTGACCCTCGCCAAATACTTCACGCCGGAATTTCAGCGCTTCGCCCCGGCCCATCGCGACCCGAACGGAATCTGGGTCAGCGTCTACGGCGCCATCGCCACCATCGCGTGGAATACCCGGATGGTCAAACCGGCCGACGCGCCGAGGGATTGGAAAAATCTCTTGGAGCCCAAGTGGAAAGGAAAAAAAATCGGTCTGCCCGCCGAAGCATTTCAATGGTACGGCGGCATGGTCGCCTATTTGGGTGATAAAGCGGGGCGCGAATACATGCAGGCGCTGGCCCAGCAGGATCCGCAAATCCAACAGGGCTACACCAACACTTCCAATCTTCTCGTCGCCGGAGAATTTCCCGTCGCCGTGATCCGGGCGCATCGGATCGAACTAGCGCGGGCCAAAGGCGCGCCGGTGGATTGGTCCGCGGAAGCCAATCCGATTGTTTACAGCATCCATCCCGTCGGCATATCCGAGAAAGCGCCGCACCCCAATGCGGCCAGACTCTTTTATGATTTCTTGGCGTCGGTGGAAGGACAGGGACTTTTCACCGAGGAAGGGTTCACCAGTTCGCACTCCGGAGTCAAGCCACACTTTCCCAGATTGAGTCTCGACAGAATCAAAAATCCCGCGCCGCCGGACGTCAAGGTGAGCGAACGCATCCAGGTGTGGCTTAAAGAACATCAACAGACGTTTCACATTCCCGTGGGCGGGAAATAACGCGACGATCGGCCGTGTTTCGATTTAATTTCAATGACGCAAAACATGTAGGGGCAGACCCGCGTGTCTGCCCTCTGGGACGGGCGACCACACAGGGTCGCCCCTACAGGAATCGCCACCGGTCATGTTCACAAATTGGAATGGCTAAATTTGAGATGCTGTGTGAAGCCTATGGTAACTCTTCCAGCAGGCGGCCGTAGCCCTTCAGTGGCTCGCGCACGTGAAAGCGCTTTTGCACGTCCCAAAGTTTGGTCGCGAGATTGTAGATCACCGGCACCTGCAGATCTTGTTCAAGTAGCCGCACGACTTTCAGCAAGCGCCAGCCGGAGCCGAGCATGTAGATCGCCTCGGCGTCGGCATGTTTCAAAAACGCTTTCTTGGTGTGTTTGTAAATCTCTTCTCCCGATAGCCGGCCCACGTCTTTGAACGCGACTTCGATCCCCTCCATCGCTTTCACGTCGATTCCGGCTTCACTGAAGTAGCGCGTGAAAATCTGATTCAGCTTGTCGTTGAAATAGGTCACGCCGACGAAGTTCTTGACCCCAAGCGCGTGCATCGCTTCGATCTGGGATTTGCCCGAAGTGCTGACGGGCACGCCGATTTTAGCTTCAAGTTCTTTGACGATTTTGTCCTCGCCGTTAAAGCCATGCACCATCATCGGCGGCGAACCGCCGATGTGAATCAAGTCCGCGCCGAGCTCTGCCAACTGGGCGGCTTTCTGCTTGTAATCGTCCAGCACGTCGCGAAATTCCTGTTCGGTTCCGGAGCTGATCCCGACCGTGAGCGGAATCACGCCGATGCCTTCGGGAAGCAATCGAATGAAATCTTCCAACGAGCCCGGCCGATGGGTGGGCTTGATATCGCCGACAACGCCCCGCCAACTTTCAAACATATTTCACCTCACGTTAAGTTCAAGCGGCGCGGCTGCCGCTTGGAAAAAATTTCGCAACTGCGCGTGCGCCGCAAACATAGGCGTAAGCGAAAAAAACTACAAGGATGTGCATGGGGCCGCAGATGTTTAGTTCGGCCCTATTCCCTCTCCACCACGTCTTCGTGGGGGAGAGGGCGAGGGTGAGGGGGCTCTGATACCTGACCCTCACCCGTGTCGCTCCCGAAGACGGGCGAGGCAAAAAAACTCAGCTTCCTGTGACGCGCTTGACCTGAACCCGACCGTGATGTTACGCAATCTCACACGAGAATAAGCGGGAGGACAAACATGAAGATCGTAGTGTTCGGACCGGAACGGCGAGTCGGCGCGTTGGTGGGCGAGCGAGTCATCGATCTTAATCGTGGATTGGCGAGGTATCTCCGTGAGCGCGGCGAGACAAATGCGGATCAGCAGGCGGCGACGCGGCTACCATCGCGGCTGTTATCACTTATCGAAAGCGGCCCTGCCGCGTTGGCAGACGCACAGGCGGTGATCGATCATTTCAGCAAAATATCGCCCAATGACGACCGCGGCGATCCGAGAGCCGTTCACAATTTAAACGAGGTGAAGCTGCACGCGCCGTGGCCGGAAAGACGAATTGCTTGCGTCGGCGGCAATTATGCGGCTCATCTCGCCGGCATGTGGGCGAATCGGCTGGGCAAGACCGACGTCAGCATCGAGCAAATTACCGAGGAAGCGAAGAAGGCCGGCCAGTGGGGATTTTGGAAAGTGCCGGCGGAAGTCGCCGGGCCCAACGACCCCACCCCCTTTCCCAAGCGCGTGACCTATTTCGACTACGAAGGCGAAGTGGCGATCATTATCGGCAAGCGCGGCAAGAATATTCCCGCCGCGAAAATCCGCGAATACGTTTGGGGCGCCACTTTATTTCACGATTGGAGCATCCGCGACGGCGGCGGCATCGACCGCGTTGTCAGTTACAACTTGCAGAAAAACTTCGACGGCGCGGTATCGATGGGGCCCAGCATCGTCGTCAATGAGTTGGACCATCAAGCCGTCGATGCCGAGACCCGCGTCAACGGTGTGGTGCGCCAGAGTTACAACACCAAAGAGATGATCTGGTCGTTTGGCGAGGTTTTGGAATATTTGTCTCAAGACTTCACCTTCGTGCCGGGCGACGTCATCGCCGGCGGCACCTCGGCCGGAACCGCCGCCGACAAGTCGCGCCGCGGCCAGGACGGGAAGCGCCCACTCGATCTGTTTCTCAAAATCGGCGACAGCGTCGAAGTCTCATCGCCGCAGATCGGCGCGCTGGCGAACAAGATCGTGGCGAGTGAGTGAGCCACTGCATCAGCGAGCGACTGAACAATTCTCCTAGGAATGAATAGATCTTGAGAAAATTTCTCCTACAGGCGTCACCCCCGAATGTTTTTATCGGGGGTCCAGTCAAAGTTTCACCTGTGGCGAGCCCAGTCGAGCCACCGCTAAAGACATGCGGGAATGACGGACTTATGAAGATCTGCGAATCGCTATGCGCAGCGAGCTGTGAAAGGTAAACTTGCAAATTTAAGAAAAAGAGAACCCCATGGACTTCAATCTACCGGAAGAAATTCAAATCCTAAAAGACACCGTACGACGATTCGTCGACAAGGAGTTGATCCCACTCGAACGAGTCTATCGTCATGACAGCGAGGGGCCGATGCCGGAGCATCTGCTCAAGCCATTGCAGGAAATTACCAAAGCAATGGGTCTGTGGATGCTCGACGTGCCCGCCGAGTACGGCGGCGCCGGGCTAGGCCTTCTCCCGCGCTGTATCATCCACGAAGAAATTGCCCGGGCCGCTTGCTTGCCGTTCCGCAGTCTCGAGCTGTTCGGACCCGAAGTGCGGCCCGTGCTGTTTCATTGCAACGAAGAACAGAAAGAGCGCTTCTTGAAGCCCGTGCTTCACGGCGAGTTGAAATTCTGCTTTGCCCAGACCGAGCCCGATGCCGGCAGCGATCCCGCTAACATGCGCACGCGCGCCGTGCGCGAAGGCGACGATTTCATTATCAACGGCACCAAACGTTTCATCACGGCGGCGGGCCGCGCCGACTATGCCCAGCTGATGGCGGTGACAGATCCTGAGAAGAAAGCGCGGGGCGGCATCACTTGTTTCGCCGTCGAATTGAAAAGTCCCGGCGTTCTGCTGGAGCGGCAATGGCCGACGATGATGGGCGAAGCGCCCTGGCAGTTGGTCTTCGAAAACGTGCGCGTGCCGGCGGCGAATGTCATCGGCACGATCGGCGGCGGTTTCTCCATCGCGCAAAAGTGGATCGGCGAAGGACGCATCCGCGGCCACGGCGCGCGGCCGGTGGGCATCGCTCGGCGGGCGCTCGACATGATGATCGAATATTCCAAAGTTCGCGTCACCTTCGGCCGTCCGCTCGCCGACCGCCAAGCGATTCAGTTCATGATCGCCGACTCGGCGATGGAACTGCACGCGGTGCGCAACATGGTTTACGAATGCGCCTGGCGCGTCGACCGCGACGAGGACGTGCGCGAT
>Ga0184634_10000054_pt1 | contig 23887 bp, 35 predicted proteins | sample PLM31_200_b1_FD_133016 | JGI IMG/M metagenome (GOLD analysis project Ga0184634, IMG submission 133016) | Groundwater sediment microbial communities from an aquifer in East River, Colorado, USA - PLM3-1_200_b1 | ecosystem: Environmental > Terrestrial > Soil > Riparian zone | place: USA: East... | reverse complement strand
CGGCTACGCAAAGTCCGGCTCGACGCATCGCACTCACCGCACAATTTGCGGGAACCAAAATGTTCTGGTAATACTTTTCAATGTGCATAACAGCACCTTACAGCGCCTTACAGCACCTTACCGTACAAAACCGCACGATACCTCACCGCACCACACGCCACCTGACAGGACCGCACCGAACAGCACCTCGCATCACCTAACGTCACAATGCATAACCTGACGCTACGCGACCATACCAGACAGTACCTCACCGCACAACACGCGACCTCACAGTACCGAACAATACCTCACATTACGCGACCAGACGAAACCCGACCTAACAAAACCTGACACGACCCGACCGAACCGTACAAGACCGGACACGACCGCACGTCACCTGACAGAACCACACACGACCAGACATCACAGTACTGCACCGCACATCACCAGACAACACCCGACGTCACCTAACACAACCAAACAGCACCTAACATTACCGCACCGCACCAAAGCTACAACACCTTCCAACTCGCGACAACCGACCGTCCAAATGTCCCGCGCTTCGCAGGTCGGAAATCTCCCAGCCCCACTTTATCCAGAGCTCGATCCACAAGCTCCCGGTAACTGTCTTCGTTGATTTGACTCGTGTCCACAAATATCGTGGCCGTAAAACACCAGTCATCGAAACGCGGGCGCACGATGCACACCGCTTCTCCTCCGTTCGGATTGCGACCTTGCTGAAGATCCACTTCCCATTTGGCCATCTTGCCTCCTTCCGTACGGAGGGGAAAGAGCATCTCGTCAATTTGTACCATCCCCGGCACCAGAGAAGAGTCTTTCGTGCTCATCTGTCGCTTGCCATCGAGACGGGAATACCGACCCGAGACAATGAGCGCTGACATCAACCATTTTGCGGGAACGTAAGGCTTTCCCTCAGCGGTTTGATACACCTTTGTCCCCGCTTCCTCTCGCGGGGTGACAGTCGCCTGGGCGGATTTTGCTTTTTTCTTTTTGTCGCGAAGGTTCAAAAGAACCCCTTCGGGCATCGGGTTCATCAGCAAAGGAGATACTCCCTTCACCTCAAACCGAATTTTCAGAACACCGTTCGCGGTTTCCATGTCTTCCTCCTTTTTGTCTTTCATTCGGGACAATACCTTACAACACCGTGCCTAACACTACCTCACGCTACCAGACGCGACCAAACCGGACAGAACCGCACCAGTTCTTACCAAACCTTACCGAACAAAACCGCACACTACAAGACCCCACCCCACCCTACTACACCCCACCCAACAGCACCAGACAAGACCCCACAGGACCAGACCTAACAGCACCCAACACAACTCCTTACCAAACCTTACCGAACAAAACCAGACATGACCGTACACGACAGTACTAGACATCACCAAACCTCACCGAACACCACACAACACAACTTGACCGTACCGGACCGTACCGAACCAAACATCACCTAAGTTCTCATAAATAGTTTCCCTCCTTCAGTCGCTGATGCAACAGGGTGCACAACCGCCAAGTGGCACACGCATCCCTTGTAGCACCTTCACTCACTTCGCGTAGCGGCAATGATTGCATGAGAGCTTTATCCGTTTTTATCCAGTGCTGGCACTCACCCAACACGTCTACAATCCCCCGTTGCAGGCTGTTTCCCGCTTGCCGCCCATCCCCCAATGCAATCATCGCCAGCATCCCGTCCCCTGCTCGATTCACGATGCGAGACGTCCATCCCGTGTAAACCAACGCCTCCTCATCAAAATGCCCGTTAAAAGCCCATTTCTCCGCTGGTGAAGCAAACACCGGATCCAACATTTTTCGTGCCTCAATTTTGCGCTCCACCCATGCTCCAAGTTCAATCCACGCACCTTTCCACGCCTCCACAGCAATCGCTACCCCGCGTACACGAAAGTCGGGATGGCACGGGTCGGTCGCCACCTCTTTCCGCGAGGGGGTCTGTCGCGCATCAAAACTCTCAATGTCAAAGGCCCACGGGTGCGACCACGTGGCCACGTTCCGCAAAAATTCCCGTGCCGCCTCTGGGTCGGGGAACACCGTGCAGTGAAAAGGGTGTTCCTCTGTCGTCTTTAACACATAGGCCGCCACGTGAGAGAGGTCACGACGTAATTCTTCTTCCAGATGTTGGCGTTCTACCCCTTCGGCCCGAAGAATACGCGCAGGATGGTGCGTCACAAACACTTCATGGACTCCGGGGAGGGAGAGCGTGTGCCACAATCCGCGCAACGCACTCACATTCGCGTTAACCCCAAAGAACGCCTGTACCGCTCGCCGTCCCAAGAGCACAACAGGCCCAGGATGACTCGCAAGATCACGAGTCAGGTATCTCCAACAACGACGTTCCGCCACCGCCCACTCAGGGGTTTCTGTGTTGTCCTGGTCGGGGCGACACCGTGCGAGGTTGGCATACGCCACGTCTTCGCGCCACTGCAATCCCACAGAAGCGAAAATGCTTTTCAACAAAATACCCGACGCCCCCACAAAAGGGAACTTTTCCTGCTCTTCATCTTTCCCGGGGGCTATACCCACCACCGTGAACTTCGGCTGAGGAGGAAACACGGGGTGGACTTTGATTGCTTTCTCCCGGGGGCACCCCACGCACGGGTTGACAAACGTCAAAGTTCCCGTAGACAGCCCTCTCGATACTGGGCGAGGAGTCCCCGTCGGATTCCGATCGTGAATCAAATCACTGAGGGGCAATTGTCTCAGCGGATCCGTCATAGGTCTCTCATCGCACCATCCCCATCACAGCATAATCATACCCCTCACCGTGGAACACAACGGCTCTCCGATCCGACGTCAACGCGCACGAGGCGGTGCGCCCCGCCGCGTCTACGAGCACAGAGGGATTCATCCGCATCGCAAATGTTTGATGCACCTCAGCGGGAATAATTTCTTCGGCGGATCCCCGTACCGATTCTGCCGCAAAGCGCAACCCTGTCTCTACCGCCTCAAACGCCATAGACTCCCCTGCAAAATAGGCCACTCGCGCAGCGGCTTCCTGTGCACTAAGGCGGTCCCATTCCACCCAGGGAGCGACCCCCGAGGGACCGATTCCTGCAGACTGTGACAACAGCCTCATCATCGCGTCGAAGATTTTTTGAGTCAATGGGCCCTCGGGGAGCAACGCCCATACCAGTACCCCTGCCGCTAAGCGTAGCCACACACGATGCTCTTCAAACAAGATGGCCTCAGGTGCCTGAGGAAGAACAAACGCCTTATCAACGTAGGCCAGCATCGCCTGGGGCACAAAGCCTTCCAGACTCCCTAAACCCGTGAGAGGCGCATACACACCTCGTATCCCATCCCCCACCACGAGGCTTTCTTTGTAAACACCCACACCATTTAACGCGGACACTTTAGGGGACGCCGCAAAGACAATCTCGTTCGCCATCTTCCAAAATGAGGTACCTTCCAGGGGTACCCACGTCGTTGAGGGCACACGAGGCCACGTGGGTGTGGTGTCCGGCGATACCCGGGGAACGACCCCCCGAAATCGGCCCTGTGCCACTTGTACTTTGTCGTCCAAGACAGTGCAAAGAAATTCCTCCTCTGTCGGATGGTCAAATGGCTCAAAAAAATTCTCGACGGGCACCGCGAAGGACTCTGGCATCTCACAGGGAATTTCAACGCCCACCCGTCCATCTGTCGCCCGCATCTCTTTCCCCGTAAACACCGCCGTGACACTTCCAAACCCCAAAAAGGCCCCCCTACGGAGTGCTAAACAGGCCCGTGTTAACTGTCTAAAATCCCCCAGAGAAATTTTCATTGTCCCTCCTTCTCCTTTTCTTTCTCAATCACTTTCTCAAGTTCAATTCCACACCAGGGGCAGAACTTAATTCGCGAGGCATACTCATTATTTTCGGCCCACCACCATGCGGGTGGCATAGACTCGTCAGAAACAGATAATTCTTCCGTCGTCACAACACTGTTAAAAGCCTCCCCAAAGAGTGCCTTATCCTCTAACTTTTGCGGGCAGCCATGTGTCATTCTGCCCTCACTTCCCTTTTCCTCGCGATCCCTGATCGCAGCCACCGCAAAGTGTGTATCGTATACACCGCCAAATCTCGCACGGTCGTATACAACGTTTCGGGATCGGCGACATCAAGAGCAGCCTCTGACGCGATCACCGCCTCCGCGCGATCAAAGCCCAACCGAATCCCCACGGCCTCGATGCGATCCCACTTGCGTGCCAAATTGTGATACAGCCCCGCAAACCCTCGCTTCAAGCAACTGTCCACACCCGTTTCGTCCTGATACAGAGTACCCTTGACGTGTGCCAATTCCAGGAGCTCCTTCTTGAGAACATCACACACGACATCGAGTTCGCTCTCAAACGACACGAGATCACTGTGGGAAGCGGGCACCCACCCCCAAAAAGGAAGCAATTCTGTCGCACGTTCTTTCTTGGCTTTTATTCTAAGAGAATCCACATAACCAACCCACGTGCGGGGAGTGTCTCCACTACCCAATCCCACCGTCTCTTTGACGGACTCTTTCGCCATGCCCGCCCCCCGCACGGACGCAAAGAAGCGGAGTACCTCGCTCGTTGATTCTCCTTCAATAGTCACACCACCCACTGTGATGCGATACATCACTCCTCCTTCTGTGGCTTGTGAACAGCCTTTCTGCCATACCAAAAAGTGATAGCCGCTTCGCCAGTAACGTAGTGCCCTGTGCGCTTTGCGTGGACTCGTGCCTGTTCTCTGGCCGTCAGATAGTCCTCCCACCTGTGATCACAATCCTGACATTCCGCGATACAATGCGTTAGACCTCGCATCACCACCTCCTCACCCTCTTTCTAGAGGGAACTCTGCATCACGTATTTGAGTACTGCGTCGTAGCTCCTTCCCCCCGCTAAAAACAGATCACGCTCTTCCATCTCTCGAAGAATTCGAACAATGCGAGTATGTGCCTCCCCAAACTTAGGGACCAAACGATCCGCGAGGAAGCGCAGACACTCAATCTTCCAATCCTGTGCCGACATGCAGCGAACAGCCTCCAACGCGATCCGCCACGCACCCGCTTTATACACATTGTAGGCATAGAGTGCCCACGCGACACTGTCCCAATACGGGCACTGCGGTATCCAGACCCCCGTGGGGGGTCCTTCAGAAAAATCGGTAGAGATCAACCTCGTAACAATTTTGCTGTCAAAGACCTCTGGAGAGACCCGAGCCATCGCTTGCGGCGACACGTGGTCGTACACATTGAACGTTCCCTTCCCCTCCACGCCTTCTACCTGCTGACAGTATAAATGCAAACTGTCACTGTAATGCGTATAGGGCCCCACCCCCACTCCCAACCAGGAGGCTAACACTTCTTGTATCGTGCTAAACTGCACAATGTTCGTGGAGGTCAACCCGAGAATCACATCATTGGACCGATTAAACACCGACATCCACAACTTTCCTTGACGAAGTTTGAATGTCGCAGCGATGTTGCAATTGTGGACAACAACGCCTGTCCCCACAAGGGCCGTGTGTTCCCTCCCTTCTACCGCAAAATCGTAAACTTCTTCTTCCCCACAATCTTCCACTGAAATCACCATGTGATTCTCTTGCGAGGATACAGACTTTTTCTCCCACCGAAGAAGTGCTTTTCTCTGCCGCCAGATCCGATTCCCCGCTACAACTCCCGCATACAATCGCTGCCTCTTTTGAGGGTTTGCCCATGCTTGCTTAAGAGAAACAGAATGTTTTCTACCCCTCGCTGCTCGTTCTTCAAGAGACATCCGACAATGAGGATTCTGGCTACCAAACATTTTCAACGCCGCGTGTTTCCCATGGGGGATAACAACAAGATTTTCCGACCTGTTATCCGCTTTAACCTCATTATGGTGGTGAACATCATGTCTCTGGGGTATAGGACCCCATAACAAAGTGGCATACTCCGTGTGAATAAACTGCCTATTCTCAAATCCCGTATTGTAATCCAAATTCCGTTTCACCCAAAGATGTCCTTTCGGGCCAACCCACCGCTGTGTCGCAAACACTCGATCCCCTGGTTGCAAATCACCCGCCTGCCGCACTTCAATACGTTTTGGTAACGCAGGCCGACCTGGCGCTGGGCGTTCCCACGATTCCCTCACCCACACATATACCGCATGATCTCTTGTCATCCGCAAACACGAACCATCATCAAACGTAATCCGTACAGTGCGGCGAACACCTGAGCGCCAAACCCTAGTAGCCCACCCAAGTCGCAGTTTCTTTGTTGAAGGGTTTACTATAAAAACAGGCCAACGTCGAATTTCTCCATTAGTAAACTTTTCGGCAACAGCCGCTATAGGCAAATCCCCCTCTGGCGACCACAAAGGAGTATCGCCCGCAAGACAAGGCAAATCGAGAGACCCCACGGAATTGTAATCCAGCCAGGGATTCCATAATACCATCACCGCTTGCCGGCTATCGGAGTGAGCGGACAACACTTGAAAACAACATCGCAATTGATCCACCCACTGTGCCCCCACCTCGAAAGGCTGGTACCGACTAGCCGCGAGAGACAATCGTGACGACGTTCCCCACCGCCGCAACCGTTCTCCATAGGCCCCGTGAAAATACTTTCCTGGGGGATCCAGATATTTTTTCAATTGGCTGTTGTAGAAACAAATCCATTCCGCATTTGCGTGTCCCGCCAAAATCCAGACGGTCTCCGCCATGTTGAAAAAAGGATTCAGTTTGCGCCCTGGCTGCGTGAGCACGCGACACTGAGGTTTGTGAATCCTCGTCACAACATGCAAGAGTTCTTGTGTTGGCAACCCCCGAGGAGCAATCTCCTCCCCGTGTTCTTGCAGAGTCTCAATCATGTCGCGGTAAAATTCGTTGGCCGAATACCCTTCAAAAACCCACATACAGTATTTCCCCTTTCACGCTTCATTCTCCTTGAGCCACTTTCGAAGAAGTCTTGCCACTCGCTCTGTGTGATAGAGAGACATTTTTGCCGCCCGCAGTATGCGCACCAATTTCCTCGCTATTGAATCGTCGCGCTCGACCACGAGGGGGCACCCCTTTCGCCAACGCCTCCCGAAAGCGCATGTACTTCGAGAACTCGCACAAGCTGTGTTCAATATCACGCAACGTGAGGGGGTAATCGTTCCAATACGGAAAGAGGAGATCGTACTGTGCAAAGAACTCTTCCTGATGCCATCGCAATTCGGCAATAACCCCAGCGTAAGGATAATTCCTTTCTCCGAGGTCATCAAACCTCACCACCCGATCAATCCCTCGACGACATCCCGGACCAGGATTGACGAAATCATCCTCACTAAACGTGAAGTAGTTTGTATAATCTAAGTCTGTCGCAATCTCATAGGCCAAAAACTTCCCAATCCCATCCAATTCCCCCAACACGCACCAGAGCTCCTTCAGGGTGCAAGCCTGCCGCAATCGCACAGTGAACGTGGGCAGTACCTCTTTCCACTCTTTGATCAGCCGACAATAGTTACCTATTTTGTCTGGGGCCCCACGTCGCACCGACCCCGTCACCATAAACGCCCCCGTGAAGACAGGTCCTACGTCACGCCTCAACCGCCGCAAGAGCCGTGCCGCTCGACCCACCCGCCATTCTGCGGGGGTTAGCAACCCCTCAGAGTTCAATGTAAGATATGTGGAAGCACGGTTAAACAACCGATAGACCAACGTGCGAAAGACCACCTCTTCTAGGGAATACGACAGGCGAGCAATGTTGTGCAGATAGAAAATTGTCCCTCGGTCCAATCGCCGATAGACGTTCGTGAACCGATACCGTTGCAGCACGGGATCTTTTGTCCAGGGAGGAGGCAGGTGCAACTGAAACCGCTGGTTCCAGATCGTGTGCCGTTCGCAGACAAAAGTCCAAAAGGCTTTCAAGGCGGGGGCGGAATATTTAATCATGTATTCCCCCAGGAGAGATACGCCAAAATCTCTTCCGTGGCCCGCGTGTGATCAATCCACCGTGCGTCCAGACCCGCCACACGACACTTTGCATAGACCTTCCGCATACGGTGCCACCTCGTGATCGTGTTTTGGGGATTCAACAGAGCAATTTCCACAGGAAGAAATCGTTGTTGGTGATCTCGACAGAGTCGCGTCTCTCGGCGGTGCGCAACCCGTTCTAAACACACCTCCAAGGGTGTGTCCAAAAAGGCCCACAACCACGGTTGCTTGAGTTTTTCCTCAAGAGTTTTGTACCGACCAAAAAGGCCACTTGCAATAAGACCTTCAAAGAGAACATGCCCCCTGGAAGAAAATTCTTCTATGAGAGCAGATATCACATCAAGAGGGGAAGAAAATCGCTCTCCAAACCCCCCTCCTTGTTGGATCCGTCGCTGCCACGTCTCGTTTGTGTGTATCATACTATCCACACCCCCCCCAATGGCTCGCCCGGTCACACCATGATAGGGGCCTACCACATAGAGACAAGAAGTCTTCTCTTTATTCCACACTTCGTATCCCTCAATCCGTGAGCGCACTTCCTGCCACCGTGTCGGGAGAACTTTTGTCTCGTACTGGGGCAGAATAGATTTTACGATGTAGCTCTTCCCCGACCCACTCGTCCCCTCAATCTGCACGATCATGGCGTTGGCAACGCCTCTAAGTACTCGATAAACACCTCGTTGGCCACCGCACGGGGGCGTCGCTCACGGACAAAGGCCAAGGCTTCTGCCCCCGACAGATGAAGTAACTGACGCACAATGAGTGTGCTCAGCAACCCCGACCGATTGCGGCCAGCGTGACACGAGACCAAAACACATTCGTCCTGTCGAATAGCGAAAACAATTCCATCGGCTAACTTTTCCAATGGAGCCATTTCGACGTGTTTCCCATCTGCAATAGGGTAGTGAATATAACGCACCCGATATCCTCCCGGGTGGAAAAAATTCCGCAGGCGTTCGGATAAATCTAAATCATAAGGACCATACAACGAAACTACACAAGTGACCCCCCACGCAGAGAGGAACTCTCGCTTTTCTTCGCGAGAGAACTGCACAAATTCCCCCCGTTGATACAGCTGGTGAGGCAAAATACAATACGCCTTTAGGATACCCATCACATCTCCCAAGCGACGGGGTGAGCCAAATCATCTTTGCTCGCCAAATAGGAAAAACGTATATCGCTCCACGTGTATCCAAAATCTCGGAGTACGCCCCCCAATTCTTTCCGCACCCCCGACCACCCCGATAGCTCCCCCAAAGCACGAGAGGGAAACAACCTCCTCCGTGTCGCCCACATGTCACTCTCGCCCCCAAAATGTGCGGAGACCACTCGTGCGTATTCGAGTTCGGAATCATGAGAACGCCCAGGGTATTGCCGGCGCCCCACATAACTCTGTTTATAGTCACACAACATCACCTGAAACAGAAAATTATCAAGCGATAATCCGTACTTTTCAAGAAGAAACTGACGACCTTTCACCGCAAGACCATCCACATGCCGCAAAGTGGCTTCTGAATCGTCTCCCGTAAGGACACTCGCATGTTCCGGATAGAGCATCGCCAATGCTTCTCGGGGACTCCATCCCCCTCGTGCCCGCATGTCGGGCATTCGCGAGGATAACCCACAATAGCGTCCGAAATATTCGAGTAGCTTAATTGTGGCATAGCGTCCCAGCGCATAGATCCGCTGACAGCTGTTCCACATCGTTTCGTAGCGGGCGAGGGAGGGTGGCGAGCCTATATCAAAAAACGGTTCACAGCGTTGCACCCACTCCGCCCCGTCCGCTAAACAGTGGGCGAGCTTTTCGGCCGATCGCACGCTGCGCCGCTCTCGGCGTGTCGCAATACCCTTCCAATGGGTGCGTAGCCACACTTCCAGTCTTTCGCGGTTATCCACAACGGCGGCCCAGGGCCATGTTCTCCACAACGCCTCCGCCGTCGGCGTATTGTACACCGACACATAACAGATCCCGTGCCAGACTCGCTCGTGCCAACTTACATCTTCGCTCATGTGGCCCACAAGAACCATATGAGGATCGGGCCCCCCCACAGCCATCTCGTAGCGAATAAACTCCGCAAAATAATCCCAGTGCTTTTCCTGATCCACAATACCTGTTTCCACTAAAGGCCCCCCACTCCGTGGATGAACTCCTCCAAAAGGTCACGCGCCTTCTCCTCGGTATATTGAAAAGGCGGCGATTTCATAAAGTAGGCGCTCGGCCCCGCGATAACGCCACCCAAACCTCTATCTAAAGCAATCTTCGCGCATCGCACCGCATCAATGACAACTCCGGCAGAGTTAGGAGAATCCCAGACTTCCATGCGTACTTCCACACTCAAGGGCACATTGCCGAACGCTGTGCCTTCCAGACGGATATACGCACACTTGCGATCTGTCAGCCACGACACATAATCAGAGGGCCCGACATGGATATTATCAGAGAGCATCTCATGAGGAATTTCCGCCAAGACCGCATTTGTCTTCGAGGTTTTTTTCGAGGCCAACCGTTCTCGCTCCAGCATGTTGTAGAAATCCATGTTGCCCCCAAAATTCAACTGGTAGGTACGTTCCAGACGCACACCCCGTTCAGCAAACAAGTGCGCGAGCACCCGATGGACAATTGTCGCCCCCACCTGACTCTTAATATCATCGCCAATAAGAGGAAGACCCCGATTCCTAAAACGCTGTTGCCAATATTCTTCCGAGGCAATAAAGACCGGGATACAATTCACAAAGGCACACCCCGCTTCGAGAGCCTGTTCCACATACCACTTCGTCGCCATTTCTGACCCCACAGGCAAATACGAGACAACGACATCGGTGCGCGTCTCTTTGAGAATGCGTACAATATCCGCTGTGGGGCCAGACGCCTTCCGCACCACCGTAGAGACAAAACGCCCTAGGCCATCGTGTGTCATTCCCCGACACACAGGAACAGACAAATGGGGAACAGGGGCAAATTGTATGGTGTTATTGGGAAAGGCAAAGATCGCTTTACTGAGATCGTCGCCCACTTTGGTCTCAACAACATCAAAGGCGGCGGAGAAAACGATATCGCGAACATGATATCCCCCCAGCACCACATGCATGAGTCCGGGAACCGGGATATCCTCAAGGGCCCCTCTATAAAATTCCACCCCCTGGACGAAAGACGAGGCACAATTACCCACACCGAGAATTGCTACACGCACTTCGCCCATGGGAGGTCCCCTCTCCTTACATGTTTGTCTACCAACTTTCTGGACCTGCCTGGAGTCGAACCAGGATGAAGCACTTATAGGGTGCCCGTTCTCCCCTTGAACTACAGGTCCGCGAAAGACTTACGCGAAGCTCCCTATTTCTTCGCAGGCTTCTTGGACGAGTTCTTGTGCTCCTCCTTCAACACAATCTGGATAGGGCCCCCATCCCGCCCCGTGACCGCATACTTCTTGACCCCCCGGGAATAGGCAACATGCTGCCGCACCCGCCCGGGTGTCAGACCAAGCTTGTCCACGGCATCCTCCACCGTGTGAGGCTGCAGGAAAAATTTCCGCAGGAGATCCCCACTCTCGCTCAAGGTGAGCGTCTTTTTCGGCGAGGGCGTGGCGGAAGTCTTCTTTTTCGGTGACGCTTTTGCTTTTGCTGTCGTGGTACTCATGTCTTTTCCTCCCTCTGAAGGGGGCACTGGCGTGTCCCCCCTCGGTACTGGATCTGGGTCAGGGATTAACGACTTTGGCGCTCCGCGACCCATCCCCTCGTTCGTCTGATTTGTGTCCATGTGAATTTCTCCTTGTTTCTCATGTCCGTTACGTGAAAACCGTACAGACATTCCCCCACAGACCGTACACCGAGGGCGTGCTTTTTCTTGCCGAAGTCTCCGGAACTGAGACAGAGACACGCCCACAGGGTGATGGCACTCCCCACACAACAACAACTTCACTTTCGTTGTCTCCCCTACCGCAATCTCCCCACCTAGAGATATCGGTTCCCCTGGAGGGCATACCGGAAAAAAAGCATGTACAACATTTTTGATCTCTGCCAAGGCCCCACACACTCTCGTCGCACCCCACCGCAGACTCCGCATCAAGATAGGAACACGCATTGACCGCCAATTGCGACTACTCCGCTGTGGGCTGCTCCACAAGCATGCAACCGCCCGCAGAGTTCGCAATCCTGGATTCAGCAGTTCCCCCAGCACTATTCGTGCGGACTGAGACAGCACGGCTCCAATTTCTCGAGTGTAAAAGTACCCCCATAAGTCCGCAAAATCCGCACACTCCTTTGTCCACCACACGGGACGAGGGGGCTGCCGTCGGAGAGAGACGTCTTGCCCCCCATAGAGCAGAACTTTTTCGTCCTCTGGGGCAACACGCTGTTGTGTCACTTCTCCGAAAGAGAAGGCCCGTCGCCGTTGATCGGTGAGGCGATGCCTCGCCGCCACATATCCGATACGGTACAAATCTTGCGTAGGCAACGTCGCACGATAGGTTTCCCACACCTCCCACAAGGCCAACAGCGCTTCTTGCATCAAATCATCCGACCCGAGATACGGATGCCGTGCCGACCGTCGAACCGTCAGGCGCCGCACAACGGGGTGCAAATGGGCGACATACCCATCAAAATTCTCCGGGGCGACACCGTGCTCATGCATCTCGCCCACCCTACGCAGGGACCGAACAACCCGCTCGACGAATGACCGCGATCATGTCCACACTTTTCTCACGAATTGCCGTGACAAACTTCTCCATGTCAAACTGTGCATAGTCCTTCCACCCCACCCAGATAGCAGACCCCCTCATGCCCATATCGTCCATGTGGCAGAGAAGGATCATGCCCTCACCGAGATCTCTGTGAAGCAGCTGGGCACACACCGTCGCGGCCCCCGGATTCCCCTCGCTCATCTTCACTACGGCCTCAAGAACAGTATCCTGCAAAGTGATCACACCCATAGCTATCTCCTACTTCGTTTTTGAGGTTGCCAGCGATGCACACGGGCCTCCATCTCTTCAGCGATTTCGGCGAGATCTGGACGCGCCTCGAACCATCCTATTGAAGCCTGAAAAGTCCCGAGAGCCATCACCATGGCATCCGCCAAACCAATGCCTCGGCTTCTCGCATAAAAAACTATGTCGTTAAATCTGCCAGCCTCCATGTCCGTTGGATGAAAGATCAGTTCTCCGGCCTGCCACAACTCGAGGACCACCCTCACGTCTATTGTCGCGTACTCATACGGCCACAAGCACACGTCTCCCCAGGGCGAATGGCAGATGACCTTATAGGTTCCATCAAGTAAAAACCCTTCCGCGTCCGTGGAGGGGAGACGATTAACATAAAACACTCGAGCCACCCGGAAATGTTCGTTGATGTTCTCTTCCATGGGCGGGAGTGCCCGTGTAATCATCACCCAGGCCCCTTCCTTCGCGATCAGTTGAGAGACACGTGGAGTATAGACTTCGATGTTGGCTGGATCAATGAGTTCGTTAAAAGCCCCACGCTGAGCGATTAAGCATTCTATTTTCTCGTTGCCCAGCCTATAGCTTGATATCCCTTTACCCTGTCGCTTTTTTTGACCTCGCAGATTGTTCATCCTTTCACTGGAAGGCTTGATACATTTTCTCAGGCATCAGAGCTCCCCTTCTCCAAGGGCTCTTCCCTCAGAACAATTCGCTTATTCAACTCATAGGCCTTTAGAAGCTCGTCCTCTGTGAATCCCAAGCTTTTCAGTCGAGCGAAATGTGCTTCACTAGGGGGGCAAAATTCCTTTTCTTCCACATCCGCAACCGCACAGGGCATGCAAATAAATTTTACCTTTCCAGGGGCATCTCGAATCGTTTCCCCCAGCAAATCTATCGTTACCCACACTTCTCGATTACACGCATGACAACAACGTTGCACTGACGGAACATGAGGAACGGAGAGCCCCGCTACAAGTACACAGATAATGTAAGTGGTTTGAGACAGCTTATCGGGCATGAGACGACCCTTCCGTCTCCGTCGGTTTGAACCGTTGCACAAAGTCAATCAACTTAAACGTCACGTCTTCTCCTCGACTCTCCGCAATGAGAAACGCGAGCTTGAGCAAATTTTTCACATCCCGCCCCGAAAGCGTGGGAAACTTCGCCACCACCCCATCAATCGTCTCGTCGGCCAGTTTCACTCCTGAGGTATCCGCGAGAATTCTCCAGATGCGCTTCTGATCCTGGGGAGACGGTACCGCGTAGGTGATCCGCGCCACACACCGACTCGCCACCGCATCATCCACTAGATCAGACCGATTCGTGGTGAGGAAGAGCACGCCCTTGTAATATTCCAACGTGCGCAGGAACACCCCCACAATCGCGTTCTGGGTTAGATCGCGCCCCCGGGCCGAGACATACACATCTGCCTCATCAAGCAGCAGAATGGCTTTCCATCGCTGAGACCGGACGAAGACCTTCAGCAGTTCGTTCTCGAGTTCGTCGGGGGACACTCCCAACTGGGAACACTGCACCGTATACAGCGGTCGGGCCATCACCTCCGCATAGACCTCGGCGGTCAACGTCTTCCCTGTCCCGGGGGGTCCCGCACACAGGATCACCATCCCCGCCCCTTTGCCTGCGATAATATCCTTGAACTCTCCTGTCTGCCCCAGCAAAATTTCCACGAGGGCGCGAGAATCGTCGGGGAGCACCAGCTTTTCTCCCAGGGTCTTATCGTAACAATACTCCGTCAACTGCCCCACATGAATACGCAACCGCAGGTGCCGACGCAAATCGAAACAGGCCAACATCGGATGCAGGGGAACCTCGATAATCGGCTTCTGATCCACATCCTCTGGACTCAGATCCTCGCGGTCTTCTTCATCCCCCTTGTCGTGCTGGTGAGTCCAAAACCATTCACTGAAGTGCTTGTCCCGATCGCGATCCTCTTCATCCGTCTCGCGGAAGACATCTATCACCACGTGCGATGATTCTCCCTCCCGATCCAGACAAATTGTCCTCGCACGTGGACGCCACCACCCGTCACTGCGTTCCTTGTTGCCATCAAGATCATCCGTCGCCACCCCCGTGGCAAGGAACTGTTTGCCCACCTGTCCCACTTCCGCCAGGAATTTCGTCCGATCCTGAAGATATTGATCCCGGAGATCGGGCGTCTCAATGATGTAGCTCTCACGCAGTAGAGCTTCCTCCACAGGCATTCCCACACAGTCGTCAGGCCAAAATGTTTTCGAGGCGCTGTGCCGCCCCCCAAACTCTTCCCAAAATAAGTTCATTGTCACATGCGCGGGGGTAATACCGTCACGACCCTTGTGCTCTGGAACATATCCCACGTCCCCCACATAGTACGCGAACCACACGTCACGGTCCTCGTCCTTCGCATAGAGACGATGCCCTAAGGCCTCGCCCAGATACTTCAGGAGCAAGGCATAGAAGTGCTGCACCGTGCGGGGTTTGGCAAATCCTCGACGCTCCAGCGCCTTAATCCATGTCGCAATGTCGTAGAGGAGTGTAGGCGTGCCACGAACATCACGATGAGACTTGATCAGGTCGGAGAACTTCTTTAGCTGGGCTACAGAAAAGGTGTCGAGATCCACCTCGACAAACTTCTGCCACCCAAACTTCCCCTCTTCCACCACCGCGAACGGGGCCATCTTGGAGGCGCCCACAGTACGATACAGTTGCTCAGAGACTTTAACTTTCATCCCGTGGCTCTCTTCCCTATTACTTCTTGAGACTGCCTCTTCTCGAGAAATTGCCGAGTATCGTGCACCAACTTTCGCAGCCACAGAAGGGACTCCACGCGATCAAAAGGCCCCACATCCTGGGCCAAATGTTCGCGGCCCGCCTCATCCACAACAGCAATGCGGATGTACCGTGTTTCTGTCATATCACGTCACCCCCTCCCAGTTCCCCATAGTGTTTGTCTCGCAATGTCGCCCACAACCGATCCGCGAACTGCCAAGCGAACGATATTGATCCTTCCCGAATAGCTTCTCGCTCTTGAACTTTGGTCATCTTCCTTTCTCCTTGTGCCCTGCCTCCTCAGGCCCCAGGAGGGCATCCCTGGGGCGACCGGGCGGGATTCCCCCGCCACGGTTTCAGCTAGCTGGGATTCGCGATCGCCTTCCAGTCGTTCGGGGCCAACTCGATAATATCGCCCCCGAACCGCTCGAACTGCGTGGCCCGATCGTAGTCCGCCACATCCTCTGCCGTTCGGGTGACCGCGTTGAACAACCCGTACCGACTCAGGTTGCCCCCCTCGATGAGGTGCTTCAGCACCGAGGAGCGTTCCGTATCCTGGAAACCAAACTTCTTCCCCGTGACCTCAATCGCCTTGACGGGGTCGCCTTCAATCTTCTGCTCCGTCATACCCTGAATCTCTCCAACCAGGGCATCGAACTTCGCTTGATCAAAGGCCGCAGAGACCAGATCCTTCGTCTGAGACCACAGAGCCGCATCGCTCAAACGCTTGGTCTGGTCAGACAACAGGTTGTAGATGGCCTCGCCCGCGTCGCCGTTGCCCCAGCGCCCTCCCAGGTGGTACTTCCGCATAGAGTGCTGAGTCGCGATCGCGAGGTTGGTGCAGACCTTCGTCCACACCGCCGTCTCGATGGAAAGGGCCCCGCATCCGACCTCCGAGTTGCTCACCACGATGGCTGGACTCAGGGTATCGAAGAAGTTGTGGCTCGCGTCTCCCATGTGGGCCCCCGTCGGGAGATCCTTGTGAATACGCACGTCCACCGCTTTGATGTAGAGACGGCGCTCTGTGATCTCACACGAGAGCACCTCTAGGTCAAGAGTCCCCAGCACAGGCAGAATGGCCTCCGCCAGGTCGGCATTGTCCAAGGGCCGATAACGATCGCTAAGGAAGGCCCGCGCCTTTCCGTCCAGCGTACGGACCATATACCTGCCTTCACTCTTGCGAAGCCATGTGTTGACGTTGCGATCAAGCAGTTCCGGATCCTCGGTTCGCATCCGGTCATAGTATTTCTGCGGGATGCCGAGCTTTCCGGCGACCTGCTCATGGCACAGTTCCGTGAGAGGGAACAGCCCTGAGACTGATCCCTCCTGTAACACGCCAGGCAACGAAAGGTTCATCCCATGCTCCATCGTGAGAACCTTTGCTGACGCCACGTAGTCCTTCTTTACTGCCGCTTGCCGTGCTACCTCAGCGGCGAGGTCCTGAATCGTCCGTCCTGCTTTCATCATATCCTCCTACTACCGTGCGCCCCTATCCCTGGGGGCCACCTTCAGGAGAGATGCCCATCATCCCCGACCCACGAGGGGTTTCGCCAGCGGGCACTGGCTCATCAGGGGGTTGAGGAAAAGGCACATTCCACTTCGCACAGAACTGGTCCTCCTCAGAACATCCCTGGAAAGTCCGCCGAGCCAAAGTCCACCTGCTCCAGGGCATCCAGAATTTCCTGGAGAGCATCCTTGGCGGCTTCCACCTCGTCGGCCTTCCCGCCGCCCTGGAGATTCTCCGGAATGCTCTCGTGCCACTGTTCCATCTCCTCCACAAGCTCTTGCACAACGCTCTGGGCTTGAGACCAGTGATCCTCGGCCTCTGCCAGGCGATCCGCCCGGGAGGGACTGAGATTCACTTTCTCTACACGAAAGGTATCCTCTCCAAAAATCTCCTTGAGCTTCTTCGTCACGGTCGTGATCCGTTCCTCCGCGACCGTTCCTGCGATCCTATACTGTGCCATCACTTCTCCCCTTCTGCCGTTCGGGGGATAAAAAAGTCCAACCCCGAGCGTGGCCCTACTCGGTAGACCACTACCCCCTTATCCCCCACCTTCCCCCCGCCCATTTGCCATCCCACTAAGAAAAAGGTTTTCTGCGAGTCCTCATCATCCCGCACTGTATAGAACCCGTTCCCGTATTCTACCACTGTCGCGCGGAGGGAAACCACCTTATCCTGGGGGGCCTTCTGCACCTTGATCTCTTTTCGTGTCATGACTAAGTTTCCTTTCTGCCGTGCCCGGTCCGCACCACATCGTAAATCAATAAGAGCCATCACCGCACCCGCAACGTGGCCTTGATCGCGGCCCGGCGGAGTTGTGCCTGGTGAAGTTTCTTGAGCCATTCGTGTGTTCTCATTGTTTGGTCCTCCTTCTACCCCCTGAGAGATGCAAGAACCGGACCGACTTGTAATGTATTGATTCTACACACTTCCTCATCCTCCACCCTTTTCTCCTCGGGGTGAAAAGTAACGGTCTTAGGTCGCAGAAGTACTACCAAGCGCATAACTCATTGAAAATACAGCCCAATATCACGACGAGGTGAAACACCCCCACTTAGGTCGTGCGTTGACCTAATTCTACCCCTCCCATAAGGAAGCGCCTTCCTCGACCCTCGGAGTCCCCACCCTGTAGGTTTTCGGCTTGTACAAGCTGTGTTTGATCCCCCGCTGATGTGGAGGGCACCAGACCACCCGTCCCATCATGCGCCCTCGGGTAAACCGCTTGAAGTGCCCCCGAACATCGTAGCGAAAGCTGTGCTCCCACGCCTGGGGACTCACCTTGTCTTTGGTGTAGTCTCGGGCAACCTTCCGATACGTGATCTCGTACCACCCTGGAAGAGGATCCTTGCCCCGATGAGTCCGTGCCTTCTGCAAGGCCACAGGGGGTTCCGTCCACAGCATCTTCACGGAAGGGCTGCTTAGAAAGTTCACCAGATGGATTGCCCACGAGAGCATCACCATCCGCGTGTTCTTCAACCCCCTCGTGTACCATCGGAGACGTCCGTCCTTCAAGATAAAACCTGTGGCGATATGGAGATTGAAGAACCAGTCCGGCAGAGGCATCAAGAAGACAACCTGTACAGTCCGCGCCACCTCCGTTTCCAGGTCCACTCCCACATGCTCGCGGATCGCCTCCGCGTTGTGCTGCACCACCCAGGGTTCCACCAGAAGCGCACCCTTGATAGATGGATCGCCTTTGTGTGCTGACTTGTAGGCAACAATGCTCTGGGGATCCCGCAGGGGAACGGAAAGAAAGTCGTCGGGGTTAAACCCGTGATCGCATTCGCCACGGTAGTTGACGAAGGGAATGCTCGGCTCGAGGTGGATATACATCTGAGGGAAGGGCAACCGGAACCACTGCAAGTAATCTTGGCCCTCCACTATGGGATGCTCCAAAAATACCTGGGCTTGGTCCCCCCCGAGACGCACGATCTTCGCGTCCCGCATATTGTTGGAGACGGTCCGAAAGACGCGCCGTTCCACCTCCTCACGGTTATGGTCTGGGCACGGGCATCGGCCTTGGCGATGGGCCTCCTCCCACGCCTGGGAGTCCTCCTCCGTCTTAGTGATGAAGTCGGCATAGAAACCCACACTAGTCTCCTATCCTTCAAAAGGCTCGCACACCAAATGCCCCTTCGTGCATTTCCAGGCCTCCCACACCCCCACAGAGTCCATCTTATCCATCACTCGTCTCCGAGTCATGGGGGCATCACATGTGTCGCATGCGCAGGCCTGGGCCCGGCACCACGGGCGGGAGCACACATACCCCTTCTCTACCCCACCAATCGCAGGACGCCAATGATGACGATGGCGCGAAGCGGGCATAACTTATTTCCTTCCCCAGACAAAAAGAATCAACGTGACCAGTGCCACCGCGAGAGCCACAGTTCCCACACTCAGCGTCAGGATACCCAGCACCCACACGACATCCGCCCACCGCTTCTTCCACCGTTCCCAGCGCGTGGGGCACCGTTCCACAGGAATCGGATTCAGGGTAAACGTCATAGTCCACCCCCCGTCACACTGCTGAGGAGAGAACCTCGGAGTGTCATCCCCCTACCCCCTTGACAACGTCCAAGAGGTGCAAGACCCCCGCCTTCAATCCCGCCACAGCCTCCTCCCGCACTTCCGATCGAGTTGGAGCGGCCACAGTAGAGGGGATGTGACCCCCCAGAGGGATCTCGTCCTCCGGAGACGCGGGGGGGACGGGCAGGGCAGACCCCGCTGAAAAGGACAGAGAGTCAGCGCCCAGAGAATCCATGAGACACAAAGGAGACACCGCATTCCCGAGGGTGTCTTGCAAGATCATGCACAGCACGCGCCGCAACGGAGGATCCATATAGTCCAACAGACGAGGTAAATCTTCCACCGCAGGGTAGCGAGGGAAAGAGGGGGGAGAAATGGTAGGGGACAACTCTCCTGGCTGCGTAGCGCACAACCGCTGCACATGAAAAACTGTCGCACTCGTGATGTGCAAATAGGCTTCCGCCAAGGGGGTACACCGACTGTCCCCGTCCTCCAGCAAATGCCGAACATCCCGCGAGACAGCTTCGGCGTATTTGAGATACGTAGAAAAAGCCGCCACGAGAGAATGAGCCGCCTCTTTCAAGGGCACCAACGTTTCCATTGCTCTTCCCCTTTCCTCTTGAGCCATTGCCGCACACCGCGCAGGCGCAGCGCGATGAGGCCTCCCCCTGGAACAACCAGGAGGAGGACACCCACCGCCACCACTCCAATGATCTTCCATACAGTTCGAGCCGTCACGCCACCCTCGCCAGAGCCTTCTCCAGCTTTTTGAAGGCCAGCCGCTCTGAGAGATCGTAGAGACCCTGAGCTTTGAGCACGCTCGCGGCAAACCGCGCCGCTATCCGCAATTCCGTGAGAGGACCCCGAGGATCATCCACCACCAACTGGTGGATATTTTGGATGCGAGTCACACATCCCTCCTCCGTGTTCACCCATATCACTTTCCTGTCCTCACGCACAGTGACTTGAACTGTCGTCGCTCTGATATCTTTCATACCCGTTTTTCCTCCTCGCGTGAGAGGCGTCGTAAAGTCCCCGCCTGCACATCCGCCTCCCACAGGATCCGGTTAATCGTTCGCCTCTCCTTCGCTCCGTGATCGTAGACAATCAGGATCTGGGCCCCCATCTCTAACACAGTGAACCGCTGCGCCGTCTCCCGATCCTCAAACACGTTCCCCCGCCTCGCCATGATCGCCCTCCCTCGTCGCACTTTTCCCTGGGGCATGACCGCACCCCAGGTAATGGGCTACCTGTAATGTAAAGATCCGTTCCATCTGCCCCGCTGTCGCCGTAATCGTCTGCTTGCTCTTTTCCAATTGAACCACGGCCTGTTCCGCCGAGGGGGGGACGCTTTGTACCACCCCCGTCTCCCCCGTCTCTAAGACCACCACGCGCATTCCCCGCCCAATCCGCCGATCCCGTTCTCCGGGGGGGCCATAGGCTTTGACACAGCACGCACACCCAAACAGACGGGGGAATCCCCGTCGGCGGAACCCCCGAGCGCACGCCACACAACAGTCACGCTTCGTGTCGCGGGACACTTGGGCCGCCACCTCTGGGGAAATCAGATCACGCTTCCGTGCTCGCTGGAGGCCCGCTTTCGTCACCATCACATTCCCCTCTTCCGTTTCCAGAGCAGCCGCCCGCCTACAACATACACACTCATGGCTGCTCTCCTTTCTGTGTGTGTCAGGCTCATTCTCCCTTCTCGATCTCCGCGAGGAGGTGCGTCGCGTGGTCGTCGAGAATATGTCGGGGAATCTCCGCGCTTACGTAGTCCCGCACTAGGGTTTCCAGCTCCAGCGCTTTGGCTAGGAGGCGTCGCTTCTCGTCTACCCACAAGCGATACCGGGCATTCTTCCCGTCATCGGGAAAAATCCACCGGGTACCCCCTAATTGCAGAAAGAGGGTATTCTCTCCCCCCCACAGGGCACTGAAACTGTTACCCTCGGGATCGTAGGTCCAGGTTTCCGGTGTGTGTGTCATGGCTGTTTCTCCTTTCTCCAAAAGTTAATTGACACGTGGATATAGTCGTCGTGGTTACCAGAGCGCCCTGTCACTATCTGAGCGACGTCCAGCGTGCGACTGTATAGCGTCTGAGACTCGGCGCAGGCCTCACAATTTTCAGAGCAATGAGCCCAGCCGCACTTTTCCTTATCATGTGGGACACTGAGGCGGTTAAGTACACGAATCTGGAGCCAACGATAACTGGTGCTGGTGCCGTGGTGGACCTTGGCTAAAATCCCCACGTCGGCAAGTGCTCTCTTGACGGCTTTCGTTTCCTCAATGTGCGTCTCAAATTTTCTCTCTGTAGCGTATGTCATGGCTAGGCCTCCTCTCTGACAGTACACGCTCAACTCCGCGTCGCTCGGCGTGGATCGCCGCGCGCACCCTGGTAGGCGTCATAGGCGTCGGCCAAAAGCCCCAATTCGATCCGCTCCTGATAAGTGGCCGCAGATTGGGTGCGCAACGATGGGCTGTATCCACCTTTTGCGTTAAGCATCTCCTGCATAGTTCGGAACGCGGTATATTTTGCGGTTAATTGATCGTCATTTATTGGTCCTGGCTCGTTCTCTTTTCGTGTCATGGCTGTGTCTCCTCTCCGCCGACAATCATGGGTTCACAGACCGTCGCACAATCCTCCTGTCGAGGGTGGGACAGATACGGATTGTGAGAGGCCGGGACGGGCTGTCTCACTTCATGCCCAGGTACTTCTCTGATCGGTCGTCCCGCGTGGACTCCTCCTGCTCCTTCCACATACTGGCAGATGCCCTTGAGCACCCACACCTGCACATTGTAGTCGAACCCGTTCCAGATTGTTCCGTCTGGGGCGATCTCATCGCGTGAGAGTCTGCTCATGGCTGTACCTTCCCTCGCACTTTTCGGGCGTCTTCCCTGTACTTCCACACCTGTGGCAGATACCCGTTGAACCGGGTGACATTGGCGCGCTTGTGGGGCGGGAAACAGCGCAGGCTCGGATGGCGGTACACTACTTCTTTCAGGTGCTTCCGGTATTCTGTATTCATTTTCATCGCTGTGTCTCCTCTAGTTTTTTCCAGGCTGTTACATTTTGTGATCGTGTGCTCTCATTGTTCGGTCCTCCTTCTACCCCCTTAGAGATGCAAGAACCAGACCGTTCTCCTAACTCTCCGTATTTACACACTTCTCATGAAAACCCTCCTCATAAAAGCGAGGGGAAAAGTAACGACCTTTTCCGTTTCTTCCCCCCTTTTCTCCGTAACCACCTAGAATCAGGGGATTTCTAGAGAGGAGGTGAAACACCCCCACTTTAGGTCACGCAGGTAACACTTTCAGGGAGCAGTGAAATAGTTTCACGGTATACCCCTCTTATTTTTATGACACAATACCGCCCGATACTCCCGAGGCCAACCGCGTCAGGGGTGTCTCGGCCTCGGTCACAAGACGTCCCCCTGCCCCCGCGTCTTTGCCCTCCTCCCACGTGCCCCGTACCGCAGGAAGATCCCACGCTCTCAAGGTGGACACGCACTCCCGTCCTCGCGCCTGCGCCTCGGGGTCCGCATCCAACGCCACGATCACCCGCCGAGGGCGCCGTGCTCGCAACAAGGCAATCTTTTGCGAGGTCACATGTTGCCCGAGGAGGGCCACCGCTGGACGATGCTGCTCTGCCAAGTGCAGCACATCGCCCGCCCCTTCGACCAGAATCACCTCCGCCCCTCTCTGCACACAGTCTACATTGTAGAGGATCGCAGACGCGGGACGCCCACACTCCGCTAACGGATCTGTCGCAGGCCCCGCCCGACTCGTGCGATATTTCGGTTCCGCCCCGCGATAACTGCGCCCCTGAAACGCCACCGTCTGCCCCTCCACCACCAGGGGAATAATCACGCGCCACGCCCATCGGCCCTCTGTGCAAAACCCCAGCCTAAATCGTTGGGCCGTCGCGACAGAGACGCGCCACTGATGCATCAAAAATGCCGCGACTTCTTTTGCCCGCACCGAGGCGTGATCCGAGACCCGGAGCAGATGCAGTGCAGAAGGGAGACGGCACCAATCTGTGTAGACAGGAGCAACGGGGCGTGTCTCTACTAAGGGACTCTCCTCCTGGTAGGGCGCAAGAAGTTCCTGTGCGTGACCGTAGGAGATGCCCCCTTCCAGCTGACACACGACAGCCACAGCCGACGATCCCCGATGGAGGGAGCAGTCTCCTCGAAAACAGGAGATCCGTTGAGTGTAGATGTTCAGCCACGCCT
>Ga0184634_10000052_pt1 | contig 24270 bp, 33 predicted proteins | sample PLM31_200_b1_FD_133016 | JGI IMG/M metagenome (GOLD analysis project Ga0184634, IMG submission 133016) | Groundwater sediment microbial communities from an aquifer in East River, Colorado, USA - PLM3-1_200_b1 | ecosystem: Environmental > Terrestrial > Soil > Riparian zone | place: USA: East... | reverse complement strand
CGTGATGACGCGCGAACGCTGGCGCACGCGGATGACGAAATGGAAACGGGAATCGTTCGAGTCGTTCCATCCGTTGAAGCCGGGGGCGTGACGATGTTCAACGCGATCGCGGGCCCAAACCCTCTCGAAGCCTCGCGCGAATTGCCGCAGGTTAGGATTTCCTAATGATTTCATCGCTAGCACAACTCAAAAGCGACCCGCAGAATCGGCGCAAACATCCCGCGCGAAACGTCGCGATGCTCAAGGAGGCGCTAGAAACGGTGGGCGCCGGCCGGTCGATTGTGATCGATGAAACGGGGGAGATCTTGGCGGGTAATGGCGTGGTGGCGGCGGCCTCCGCGCTGGGACGCGACAAGGTGCAGGTCGTGGATGTCGAGGGTGACACGCTGGTCGCCGTGCGTCGCTCTGGGCTGAGCCCCGAGCAGAAACGGGCGCTAGCCATCTACGACAACCGCACCGCGGAGTTGGCCGCGTGGGATTGGGCGCAACTGGCGCGGGATCAGGCCGCGGGGTTGACGCTCAAGCCCTGGTTCACGCCTCGAGAACTCGCGCTCAACAGCGTCGGCTCGGCGACCAGTCTCCAGGAGCGTTTTGGGGTGCCGCCCTTTTCCGTCTTCGATGCCCGCCAGGGCTACTGGCAAGATCGGAAACGCGCCTGGCTGGGTCTTGGGATTCAATCAACCATCGGTCGGGCCGTGAAAGGCAGCAAGCGAAAAACCGGCACCAACAGCGTGATGAACGATCTTTCGGGGCGATTGGGCGTCGGCGGCGCTGAAGATTTCAACGGCGAAACCGTCGTCTCAATTTTCGATCCGGTGCTGTGTGAGTTGGCTTATCGGTGGTTCTGTCCGTTGGGTGGCCTTGTGCTTGATCCTTTTGCGGGCGGGAGCGTCCGCGGGATCGTCGCGGCAAAACTTGGACGGCGGTATGTAGGGCTGGAATTATCCGCGGCGCAAATTGCAGCGAACCGCCAGCAAGCCGCGGCGATTTGTCCCGCGCGCCCGCCGGTCTGGATTCACGGCGATGCGCGCGATCTCGCGGCGCTGGCGCCTGAGGCGTGCGACCTCCTGTTTTCGTGCCCTCCCTACGGCGATCTCGAATGCTACAGCGACGACCCGCGGGACCTGTCGACGCTCGAGGCGGATGCGTTCCTTGCCGCCTATCGGGCGATCATAGGCGAGACCGTCCGCGCTTTTGAGGCGGCCGGCGCCCGGCTGTACAACGACGCGGTCCTTGTCACCGCGCTCGCGTCCTTGCCGCTCCGGGCGGGCCTGCCGTTCGAGCGGGCGCGGAAGCTCGGGAAAACGCACCAGAACGTCCTTGTGTTCTGTAACGGCGATCCACGCCTCGCGACGGAGGCCGTCGGCGCGGTGGAATACACGCTGACGGCGGAGTTGTAGCGTCCATGCCAGGGCCCCGACGCCAACCGACGGTACTGCGCATGATGCGGGGCAATCCAGGGAAGCGCGCGATCAATCAACGCGAGCCGCAGCCGGCGCCGCTGCCGACGGTCGAGTGTCCCGCGGAACTCGTCCAGCCACTGGCGCGGGCCGAATGGGATCGGGTGGCGCCGGGCCTGGTGGCGTCGGGCCAGGTCACCAGCGTCGATCGCGCGATGCTGATCGGGTATTGCCAGAAGTGGGCACAGTGGCAGTTGCTCGAGGCGTCGGCCGCTGAGCATCCGTTCGTGGTGCGGGCACCGAATGGCAACCCGATCCAGAATCCGGCGTTGTCGCTCGCGTTCAAGGCCTACAACCTGATGCTCCGCTCCGCGGCGGAACTCGGGATGACGCCGTCGAGCCGCTCGCGGGTGATCGCACGCCCCGACGCGGCCCCGGTTAAGAAGTGGGTGTAAGGCCGTGCGCAAGGAAACGCAATCCACACGCGCGATCCGCCTGATTAATCAACTCACGCATACCAAAGGCCCAGCGGCGCAGCAGCCGTTTCACTTGCGGCCGTGGCAGCGGCGTATTGTGCAGGCGCTGTTTGCGCAGCGCCGCGACGGGGCGCGCAAGCACCGGACCTGTCTCCTGATGCTGCCGCGGAAGAACGGCAAGACCGAGTTAGCCGCGGCGCTCGCGGTCTACTGCCTGTTGTTTGACGGCGAAATCGGCGGCGAAGTCTACAGCGCGGCGGCCGACAAAGACCAGGCGGCGCTGGTGTTCAACGTCGCGGCGCAGATGATCCGTAACGACCCCGAACTCGTGACGATGGTCGAGATTGTCGACTCGCAGAAACGGATCGTGCATCCCGCCAGCGGCAGTTTCTATCGCGCGATCAGTGCGGAGGCGTACAGCAAGCACGGGTTCAATGCGAGCGTCGTGATCTACGACGAGCTGCACGCGGCGCAGACGCGCGAGCTGTGGGACGTACTGGCGACCAGCCAGGGCGCCCGGGCGCAGCCGCTGATGATGGCGATCAGCACGGCCGGCTATGACCGCAACTCGATTCTGTACGAGCTGTATGCGCACGGGAAACGGGTGCTCGAGCGGCCCGCGATCGACCCGACGTTTCTGCCGGTGATTTACGAAGCGCCCGCGGAGGCCGACTGGCGCAAGGAGAAAACCTGGCGCGTGGCGAATCCGGCGCTCGGGGATTTCCGCTCGCTCGAGGAAATGCGCATCATGTGCCAGCGAGCGCAGGAAATCCCGGCACAGGAGAATTCGTTTCGCCGGTTGTATCTGAACCAGTGGACCGAGCAGGCGTCGCGCTGGTTGTCGCTGGCGCAGTGGGAGGCGTGCACGACGCCGACGCCGGCGTATGCGGGGCGCCCGTGCTACGTCGGCCTCGACCTGTCGTCGACGACCGATACCACGGCGCTGGTCGGGGTCTATCCCGACCTCGAGGGCGCCGGGTTCGACGTGCGGGTCGCGTGCTTTGTGCCGGAGGCCAAGCTGCGCGACCGCGTGACGCGCGAACGGCTGCCGTATGACGAATGGCAGCGCCGCGGCTGGATTGTCGCGACGCCGGGGAACGTCGTCGACTACGAGCGCGTCCGCGCGGAGCTGCGCGCCTGGGCGGCCGAGAGTGACGTACGCGAAGTCGCGTACGACCCGTGGAACGCGACCGACCTGATCGAGCGGCTGAAAAGCCAGGACGGGTTCGTGTGCGTGCCGATTCGGCAAGGGTTCGCGGCGTTGAGTGCGCCGACCAAATCGCTCGAGACGGCGATTCTCTCGCGGGCGCTGCGGCACGACGGGCACCCGGTGCTCCGCGAGCACGTCAACCGGGTCGCGGTCGAAACCGATGCGGCGGGGAACCTGAAGCCGTCGAAGGCGCTGTCGACCGATCGGATCGACCTGGTCGTGGCGCTGATTCTCGCGCTCGACCGGCGTGACCGCCTGGCGGCGACGCCGGCGGCGCCCGACTACGGGATCTACGTGTTCGGCGGGGCGCCGTGAAACCGCCCCGCAAGCGCGGCCGGCCGTCCCTGGGCCCGACCGTGTCGGTCACCATCCGGGTCCCCGTGCCGGATTACGACGTGCTGTGGAAGCAAGCCGCCGCGGCGCGGTGCTCGCTGTCGGAATACGTGCGTCGCGTGGTCACCCGCCGGGCCTCGCTAAATTCCTAAAATCCCCCCCGCTTGACAACCCGGCGGATACTGCCGGGCCATAGTGCTTACCCGGGCCTGGTCCACGCTCGACATCAAGTCGTTCGATAGCGAAACACGCGAAATCGAAGGGATCGCGTCGACCCCGTCGACCGACCGCCGCGGCGACATCATCGAATCCAGCGGCGCGCAGTTCACGCTGCCGATTCCGCTGCTCTGGCAACACGACCCCGGGAAACCCGTCGGCGAAGTATTCGCGGCGCAGGTCACGCCGGCGGGCATTGTCGTCAAAGCGCGGTTCACGAAAATCGACGAGCCCGGGACGCTGCGCGACCGGCTCGACGAGGCGTGGCAGTCGGTCAAGTCGCGCCTGGTGCGCGGCCTCTCGATCGGGTTCAAGCCGCTGGCGCTCACGCCGATCAAAAAAGGCGACCCGTTCGGCGGGTTCCATATCACGCGCTGGCTCTGGGCGGAACTGTCGGCGGTGACCCTGCCGATCAACACGGACGCCACGATTTTCAACATCAAATCGGCCGCGATGGGCCATCCCTTGCCCGGCGCTACGGGCGCACGTCCTGAACCTCGACCCATGCAGACCTATACCGAACAGATCACCGCGCTCGAGACCAGCCGCGCCGCGGCGCTCGCGAGCATGACCGACCTAATGACGAAAGCCCGCGAGACCGGCGTCACGCTGGCGCCCGACCAGGCGGAGATCTACGACGCCCAGGCCCTGCGCATCAAATCCATCGACGCCGACCTGGCGCGCGTGCGCGAGCTCGAGTCGTTCAACATCAGCCACGCCACCCCGGTGCCGGCGGTGCCGTCGCCACGGCCGGCGCTCGTCCAGGTGCGCGCCAACGTCCCGAAGGGGACCGCGTTCGTGCGCGCGGCCTGCGCGCTCCTGGCGTGCAAGGGCAATCGGCACGAAGCGGCGCAGTACGCGCAGCAGTGGAACGACTCGACCCCGGAGGTCGCGCTCTACCTCAAAGCCGCCGTCGCCCCCGGCACGACCACCGACGCGACCTGGGCGCTGCCGCTGGTCAATCCGACCCTGATCAGCGAATTCCTCGAGCTCCTGCGCGCGGCCACCGTCGTCGACCGCCTCGCGAATCTGCGCAAGGTGCCGTTCAACGTCAAGGTCTCGAGCCAGACGGCCGGCGGGACCTACGGCTGGGTCGGGGAGATGAAGCCGAAGCCGGTCACCAAGCTCGCGTTTACCACGGATTCGCTCGGCATCAACAAAGTCGCCGGGATCATCGTGCTGACCGAGGAACTGGTCCGGCTGTCGAATCCGAGCGCCGAGGACCTGGCGCGCAAGGACATGATCGCCGGCATTGCCGGGTTCATCGACCAGCAGTTCCTCGATCCGGCCGTGGCGGCCGTGGCCGGCGTCAATCCCGGGTCGATCACCAACGGCGCCCCGACCGCGGCGGCGACCGCGAACCCGCTCGCCGACATCATGGGGCTAATCAATCACTTCTCAACCTATAACATCCCGGTCGACGGCCTCGCGATCGTGATGTCGCCGTCGAATGCGCTGTCGCTGTCGTTCCGCACCACGCTCGACGGGTCGCCCGTGTTCCCGGGGCTGAGCATGGAGGGCGGGAACTACAAGGGGATCCAGTTCATCACCAGCAACGTCGTCGGCCCGCTGGTCGTGGCGCTCCAGCCGCAGCTGATCCTCATGGCGGATGAGGGCGGTGTGACGATCGATACCTCGCGCGAGGCGTCGCTCCAGATGGACGGCGCGCCGGCCTCGCCGGTCGATGCGACGACGGTCTACGTGTCGCTCTGGCAGATGAACTGTGTCGGCCTGCGCGCCGAGCGGTTCATCACCTGGAAGCGCGCGAACGCCAACGCGGTGAAGTATCTGACCGCCGCGAACTACCCGGCGCCGACGGGGGCGCTGGAAGTGCAGGAAGCGCCGGCACGGACAGGGCGCAAGGAGTAGCGTGCGCCTGTTCGGCCTCGAGATTTCCCGGGCGCGGTCGGTGGCCGCGCCCGGGGCGCCGGTGCCCGGGACGGGCGGCTGGTTGTCGGTCGTCCGCGAACCGTATACCGGCGCCTGGCAGCAGAACGCCGAGATCGCCGCGCCGTCGGTCCTGGCCTACTCGGCGGTCTACGCCTGCACGACGCTGATCGCCCAGGACATCGGCAAGCTGCGCGTGCGCCTGGTCGAGCAGGACGACGACGGGGTGTGGGCCGAAACCTACAGCCCGGCGTTCTCGCCGGTGCTCGCGAAGCCGAACCGCTATCAGATCCTGCCCAAGTTCCTCGAGCAGTGGATGGTCTCGAAGCTCACGCACGGCAACACCTACGTCTTGAAAGAGCGCGACGAGCGCGGCGTGGTGGTCGCGCTCTATGTGCTCGACCCGACCAAGGTCAAGCCGCTGGTGACGCCCGACGGCGCGGTCTACTACGAGCTCACGACGAATAGCCTGGCCGGCCTCGAGGACACGGTCACCGTGCCGGCGCGGGAAATCATTCACGATCTGATGGTCCCGCTCTATCACCCGCTGGTCGGGGTCTCGCCGATCTACGCCTGCGGGATGGTCGCGCTCCAGGGCCTCAAGATTCAGGAAAACTCGACCAATTTTTTCGCGAACGGCTCGAGCCCGGGCGGCGTGCTGCTGGTGCCCGGCAACCTGAACCAGGAACAGGCCGAGAAGATTGCCGCGGAGTGGGCCGCGAAATATACCGGCATGAACGCCGGCAAGGTCGCGATCCTGCCGAACGGGATCACCTACGAGGCGCTGTCGGTCAACGCGGCCGACGCCCAACTCATTGAACAACTCAAGTGGACCGTTGAACAGGTCTGCGCCTGCTATCACATTCCGGCCGCGCTGATTGACTCGAGCCATCAGCCGCCGTACGCGAACAGTGACCCGCTGGTCCAGCAGTACTACAGCCAGTGCTTGCAGTGCCTGATCGTCGCGCTCGAGCTCGCGCTCGACTACGGGCTCGGCCTGGTCGACGTGCCGGGCAAGACCTACGGCACCGAATTCGACGTGGATGACCTGCTGTGGATGGATACCGCGACCAAGACGAAAGCCGCGACCGATGCGATCGTCGGCGGCGTGCTGTCGCCGAACGAGTCGCGGCAGAAGTACTTCGGGGTCGGGCCGGTGCCGGGCGGGGATACGCCGTACCTCCAACAGCAGATGTACAGCATGGCGGCGCTCGCCGAACGGGACGCCGACAAGCCATTCAGCAAGCCCGCCAGCGCCCCGCAGGCGCCGGCGCGCGAGGACGTGGGGGACGACATCGACCTGGCGTCGTTCGGGGCGCTGCTGACCGCCAAAGCGGCGCAGGAAGGATGGCTCGCCGATGCGTGACCTCGAGGGCTTCGCGGAAGTCGTGCGCCTGACGATCAAGGCCGCGCTGGCGCCCGAGCAGGCGCGCAGTACGCTGCTGGCGTCGGCGCTGACCGAGGCGCGCGCGGAGGTGACCCTCCTTCGCGAGCGCCTCGCCATCGTCGAGGCGCGCGAGCCGGTGCCCGGCCCGCCCGGGCCCGCCGGCCAGGACGGCGCGGCGTTCACCGCCGGCGAGCTCGAGTGTGTGCAGGCGCCCGACGACCCGCGGCTGGTGACGCTGCAATTTCGCCGCGGCGAGCTCGTGACGCCGGCCGGGTCGCTGCATTTCCGCGGGGTGCCGGTGTTCTGCGGCGTGCACCAGGCCGGCGCCCGCTACGAGCCCGGCGACATCGTCACGGCGCAGGGCTCGCTCTGGCACTGCAACGCCGCGACCAGCGACCGCCCGGGGACCGGCGCCGCGGCCTGGACGCTGGCGGTCAAGTGCGGCCGGGACGGCAAGGACGCGTCGGCGCTGGCGGGGGCGCGCTGATGGCGGTGCTCGTGACGCTCCAACAGGCGAAGGATTACCTGCGCACCGGGACGCCGGCCGGGCATCCCGACGACGCCGCGCTCCAGCTGACGCTCGACGCCGCCGAGGACGTGATCCTCGAGTATCTCAGCCCGTACCCGGAGGACGTGCTGATCGTCGCGGCCTGGACGCCGGCGACCGCGCCGGCGATCGTGCCGCAGATGATCCTGTTCCAGGCCGGCGAGTACTGGCGCTTTCGCGGCGACGACCTCGAGGGCGGCGGGCCGCGCCGGGACCTCGACCGCGGCGACCTGCATCCGCTGGTGGTCGGCGCCCTGCGCCGGCTGCGGACCCCGGTGATCGCATGATGCCCGCCGGCCGCCGCACCAAGGTCGTGACGCTCGAGAACCCCGGGCCGCCGATGCCCGACGGCGCCGGCGGCTATACCGAAACCTGGGCGGCGCTCGACCCGCCGTGGACGTGGGCCGCGCTCGACGCGCTCGCCGCGGCGGATATGGAACGGGTCACCGCCGACACGCTCACCGCCGGCGGGACGCATCAAGTCACGCTGCCGTATCACCCGGGCGTGACGGTCGAGACCCGGCTCACCTACCAGGACCCCGACCGCGGGCCGCGCGTGTTCCAGGTGATCGGCCTGCGCGACCCGGACGAAGCGCGCCGGGAACTGGTGCTCGTCGCCGCGGAGGCGCTCCCGTGATCACATTCACGCTCGGCGGCGTCACGGTGCAGCAAAGCAAGTTCAAACAACTGCCGTCGTTCCTGGCGGCGCGGGCCCAGGCGGCGCTGGTGTCCCTGGGGACGACGGTCGCGGCCGACATCGCGGCGTCCTACCGGCAGCGCAGCGGGTTCCTGGCGAGCCGGGTGATCGTGCGGTCGCAACCACGGCAGACGAAAGCGCGCATCGTGATCGCCAACACGGCCAAGTACGCGCTGGCCTACGAGTACGGGTCGAAGCCGCGCACGACCAAGAAACGCGGGCGGCGCGGGCAGATGCCGGCGGCGCATAACTTCGTCCCGCGCATCATGCGGGCGCGCGCCGATGTCGTGCCGAAGGTCGCCGCGATCATGCGCGCGGAAGGGCTGACGGTCACCGGTGGCTGATTCCAGCGCGGTCGACTCGGCGGTGATTGCCCACCTGGCGCAGGATGCGACGCTCGCGGCGCTCCTGCCCGGTGGCGTGCACTTCGGCCTGGCGCCGCAGGGCAGCAAAGCCGCGTTTGCGCTGGTGAGGCTGGACGATAGCGCGGAAATCCCGGTGTTCGCGGAAATCCCGGCGCAGCGGCGCGCGATTGAAGTGCTGACGTATGAGGTGCAAGCGGTGGTGCAGACGAGCGCGATGGCGCCGGCGACAGACGCCGCGGCGCGGATTGACGCGCTGCTCGAGGACCAGCCACTGGCCGTGCCGGGGTTTACGTGGCTGTCGACGGTGCGCGTCGGGCGCATCCGCGATCCCGGCGAGCTCGATCCCTCTGATAAATCCATCCGATGGCAGCATCACGGCGGGCGCTATCGGGTCGAAGTAACGCCGACGGTCTAGGGAAGGACCGACACCATGATTCTTTCAGGACGCGATGGGCTCGTGAAATGGGACCCGACCGGCACCGGCGGCGTCAGTGCCGTGCCGCTCATCAGCATCAAGAGTTTCACGATCGATCTCACGACAGAAAAACTGGACGTTACCTGTTTTCAGGACACCAACAAGGTCTTTTTGCCCGGGATGCGTTCGGCGTCTGGCGACCTGAGTGGCCTGTACAATTCTGACGATTTTTCGCTGATCGAAGCCACCGCGCTCACCGCGCCAGGCTGGCTCGAACTCATTCCGCACAGCAACGATCCCAGCGCCGCGACCCCGCACAAGTTCAGCGGCCTCGCCTACATGGACGCCGCGATCGACACCAGTGTTGACGGGGTGCCGGAACTCACCGGGACCTGGATGGCGGCCGGGCCGTGGACGCTGCCGACCGGCTCCGTGGCCGACATCATGGCGCGGATGCGCGAGCGCCAGGAGCGCGCGAGCCACGACCGCGAGCGGGCCGCCGCCGCCGCGTAAATGTTTCGGACCGTCGTCTGTCTCGGACAGGGCGGGGCGATTCTCTGGGGCGACGGCGAGGCGGCGGCGCTCGCGACGTGGACGGTCGCGCGCGATGAATCCTATCGATTCACGCTGCGCGCCGTCATCGCGCGATCCGATCGCTATCGCCTGCGCCAGGTGCCGCTCCGATTCGCCGCGCCTCGCCGACACAAGCCGGCCGGGTTCTGGTGCTTCCCCGTGATCCCGAAAACGTTGCAGGTGAATGGCGACGCCCTGACCGCGTCGCTCGGACCCCCGGAGGGCCGCTGACATGTCGGACATCGTCACGCCGCGCGAACTGACGCTGCCGCTCGCCGACGGCCGCACGGTGACCGTCTGGGCCGAACTCAATCACGGCCAATACATCGCCATGCTGTCGCGGATGTACACCGAGGCGAAGGACGGCGCGCTGCGGCGCGATGTCATCAAGACGACCGATGCGACGGTGATCGCGTACCTGATCGACTGGACGCTGACCGACCCGCAGGGCGACCGCCTCGAGGTCCGCGGCCTGGCGCCCGACGCCGTGCAGGACGTGCTCAACAACCTGCGGCAGCCGGTCGCGCAGGACGTGAAACGGGTGATCGAGGCGCATCATGCGCAGCTCGAGGCGGCCGGCGAGGCGCTAAAAAAAACCGATATTACCGACGCCTCGTCGGGCACACCCTCGCCGTCTGCCAGCGCAGCGGCCTGAGCTGGGACACCGTGCAGACCTTGCCCGAAGCCACGTTCGCTATCCTGGCCGACGACCTGTCGCGAAAGTAACCGAATGCCGCTCACAGGCGCACTGCAAGCCGATTTCTCCGATTTCGTCACCGAGGCGAACAAGGCCAGCGCCGCGCTCGGCGTCATGGAAGCGGAAGGGAAAAAGACCGGCGCCACGCTCGCGAAAACCGGACAGGCGGTCGACGGCATGGCGTCGAGTGGCGCCGGCCTGACGCAGCTCTCGAGCGGCCTGCGCCTGGTCGACCAGTCGGCGAACGCGATGGGCATCAGCCTGGCGAAGCCGATCGGCATGATCGACGAGCTCGGCCAGGTGGCGGGCAAGACGACCGCCGACCTGGGCGCGCTCGGGACGGCCGGCGCCGTCGCCGGCGCCGCGCTCGCCGGCTGGTCGGTCGGCCGCTGGCTCGCCGACCTGACCGGGTCGGATGAAATCATCGGCCGGCTGACGGCCAACCTGCTGGGCATCGGCGACGCCGCCGAGGTCGCCGGCTACAAGCAAGACATCCTGGCGAAAGCCAGCGCCACATCGGGCCGGACGATTACCGACCTGAACGAGGCGATGACCATCAACTACGACGCGGTCAAGCAGCACACCGCGGCCGTCGACACCGCGATCCATCGTCAGGCGCTGTGGGAAAAAGAAATCCGCGCGCATCGCGATGTGTTGCCTGAGATCACCGCGGCGCTCGCGAACCATACCGCGACGACCAAGCAGCTCGAGACGCAGTACGGCATGACCGCGGCGGCGATCGAGTACTACGTCCAGAAAACCAAGACGCAGACCGCCGCGCAGGACGAGGCGACGCGGAAAACCGAGGCGGCGGCGGCGGCGCTCGAGAAACTGCGCGGGTCGATGTTCGGCACCGACGACATTGCCAGCGCGCAGCAATACATGGCGGCGCTCGGCACTGTCTCGAACCTGACGAAGATGACCGCCGACGAGCAGGGCAAGCTCAATACCGTCCTTGGGACCGCCATCGACGCCTACACGCGCGCCGGCGAGGTCGCGCCGCAGGCGATGCGCGACCTGTATATCGAAACCATCAAACTGCCGGCGGTTGTGACCGGGCTCGGCACTGAGTGGGGCAACGTCGGCACGAAGGTCACGATCACGGCCGACCGCGTCATTGCGGACCTCCAGCGCATGGCCGAGGCGACCGCCGCCTACGAACAGGAAACCCAGCGCATGGTCGACGAGGCGCAGCAAGTGCAGCCGCCGATCGCCGCGGCGCGGCAGGAAGTCGAGCGGATGACGGTCGCCATGCAGGACCTGGGGCGGACGAATCAGTCCGTGTGGGAATCCATGATCGCCGGGCGCGAGCTCGTCGACGCCTACGCGAAAGCCGGCGTCGCCACGGGCTCGCAGATTGCCACGGGCGGCTATCAGTTCCAGCGCCAGCGCGAGGTCGGGATCATGCCGACCAGCGCCAACGTCGGCAGCACGCTCAACGTCAACGTCAACAGTACCGAGGCCGGCGACATCGCCACCAAACTGGTCGGCGAGATGAAGCGCAGCGGCTACCGGCTGTAATGGCGGCGCTCTCTCCGTCGCATCGTGAAGGCTGCGCGCGGCTCAATCGCGCGCGGCTGAAAGCGTTTCGGCTGAACGTCTACGAGCCCGTCGCGCAGGGCGCCATCGGCGGGATCGTCGTCGGCGGCGGCGGCCCGGGTACCGGGTTCCGCATCGAGGGGGCGAGCGTCGAGCAGATTCTGAACGATCAGACCGACACCGCCGCCGTGCGCACGGGCGGCATTACCGCGAACGCCGGGCAGACGATCGCGATCTACAGCGGCGACGCGATTGCCGCGCACCAGATTTTCGGCGGGCGCATCATCGCGACGACGCAGCTCTATGAAGGGCGGAAGCAAAACATCGCGAAGGATCTGCGCTGCGTCGATCCGACGTGGCTGCTGAATCGGCGCACCGTGCTCGCCAGCTTCCCGCTGCCGACGTATGCGAGCGATATCATCGGCATGCTCGTCGCGGGCTGGGGCGTCGGCGCGATTGGCGCGGCGGCCTACATCACGATCCCCCGCACGCAGGCGTACATCGTCGACCAGATCACGTTTACGAATGAGTACTTGCCGGTGTGCTTGACCGCGGTGTGCGAGCGCGTCGGGGCGCATTGGTATGTGGATTACGCGAACAACCTGCACGCCTTCATCGACGAGTCGCCCGACGCCAACAGCATCACCGACGCGACGCCGCACGGCGCCGCGGATCTCGCGCTCACGGAAGATCTCTCGCAAGTCGTGACGAAGGTGATCGGGCGCGGCGGGGGCGCGAGCGCCGCCGTCGATACGCCCGTCGGTGCGACCGAACTGCCCGTCGACGAAGGCGTCGACGCGACGATCTATTCGCTGTCGGGCGGGCTCGTCGAGACGGGCGCGCAGGTGCTCACGTACGCGGGCATGCGCGGCCGCGGCGGGCTCGGCGCCTTCATCGGCACCGGCAATGCGCCGAGCGGCGCGCCCAGGCCGGAGCCGCTCGGCGGCAGCTCGCACACCGTCGGCGCCACGTACAAGTACGCGGCGAGTTTCACGACGGCGACGGGCGAGACGCTGCCTGGACCAGTCGGATCAATCACGATTTCCAATATCCCGCTGGCGGCGCCGATTCCCCCGACGGCGCGCACGCGCGGCGGGGGCACGTATCCGCCAGGCGCGCTCTCGCCGGGCGGTACGTCGATGCGCTTCGCCTTGCAGATCAGTTATGTCGGCGGCGCGTTCGGGCCAATGAGCGCGCCAAGCCCGTCGTACACGTGGGACGGCAACGATTGGGAGATCTACATCGGCGCGCGCACGGATCTCGCGGGCGGCGGCTTCTGGTATCCCGCCATCGAGTCGAGTTTCGTCGCACCGGTCGCGTCGATCATGGTGCACCGTTCCGACAATGGCGGCGCGTGGATGCCCGCCGTGAATTTCCTGCCAAGCTCGTACTTGGGCAGCGCGCCGGGATGGTGGGGCGGGAATTGCCAGGGGTACACGGGCGGCGCGATCCCGGCGTCGAGCGGCTTCGGCTCCGTCGTCGTGCGCGCGATCCCCGTCGGCGCGGCGTCGGGCATCACCGGGCGTAAGCTCTATCGCACCGTCGCGAATGGCAGCGCGCTCAAGCTGCTCACCACCGTCACGAACAACGTCGACACGAGCTTCGCCGACGGCATCGCCGACGCCGCGCTCGGGGCGGCGCCGCCCGTTGGGGATACCTCCGCGATCAAAGACGAAGGGCAGGTCCTGCCGGGCGCGGCGTCGCTGCCCGTCTCGTCGACGCAGCCCTTCGCCGACGACGTGGGTCCTGGCGGTACCGGGGGCTGGGCGCGCGTCGGCACGATGCCCGTGCGCTATACCGGCATCGGGGCAGGCGTGCTCACCGGGATCCCGGCGAGCGGCAACGGATCGATCACCGCGGCGACGCGCTACGGCACGCAGGTGCTCGTCCAGCCGCGCCTGATCGGGATTCCGCCGTCGGGCACCGGATCGATCACGCTCGCGATCCTGCGCGGCGACACCGTCACGATCCGTATTGAAAAGACCGACGCCGCGGCGCGCGACGTGATGGCGGCGCGGCTCGTGCCGTTTACGGGCGCGGCGGTGAATCCCGACTACGGGATCATCGAGCTCGTCGTGAGCGACTCGCGCTTCGGGCTCGTCGAGTTGCAGGATCACATCGACGCGACGTTGCAAGATCGCAAGGACCCGCAGCTGACGATCACGTTCACGTCGCGCGATCTCACGTTGCAAGTCGGGCGGCTGATCACGGTGAACACGACGCAGCCGCCGATCTCGGGCACGTTCCGCATTCACAAGATCGCGCTGTCGCAGATCGCCGAGTCGGGCGGGCGCGCGACCGTGCACCCGCTCAAGACCGTCGAAGCAAGTAGCAAGATTTACAAGTTCACCGATCTGCTGCGGCGGCTGCGCAGCATGGAAGCCGGGGTGCGCTGATGGCTCTGAATCGCGCGTGGTACAACGCGCTCATCGACGACGACGGCAGCGGGCTCACGGGCTCGGTCTGGGATAAGGCCGATATCAAGGACCTCCTCGATTCGGTCGACGCCGAACTCGCGCGCCTCGATGCGCTGCGCGGATCGACCCTCTGGACACCCGCTCTAGTCTCGCTGGGCGGGGGGACCCCGACCTATAGCTACCGGGGCGCGGTGTGTGCGATTAACGGGCGGCTCGTGTGGTACGGCGGGCGGATCATTCTTACGTCGAAAGGGTCGCTGGCGGCGGGGGCGTTGGCGATCTCGGGGTTGCCGTATGCCTGTTTCGCGGGCGAGCAGATTGCCCCCGCCTTTTCCGTGGGGTACTTCAGCGGGCTGGCCTATGCCGCCACCACGATCGGGGGCTATATGGACCCGGCGACTACGAAGATCAACCTGACGTGGATCAATACCCCCGGCCAGACGGCGATAACCATTCTCGACACGTCGCACATCACGAATACCCTGTCGATGACCTTTGGCGGGATCTACATCACGTAGGAAAGCGAGCAACCAAATGCCAATCATTCAAGCGGGCAAGCAGTTCACCGCCGATCAGATTCAGCAGACGGCGGGCGACCTGGCGTCGATCCTGCGCGACGGGGCGCAGCGCGGGCAGGCGTTCAGTGTGCAACTCCAAACGTGGCCCGACGCCGACCTGATTGAACTCGGGCTCGCGCAGGACGAGATCAACGCGATCAAGGGGTTCTTCGTCGGGGACCTGCCGGCGATCGCGGCGCAGCTCCAGGCCTCGACCTGGATCAAGCAACTCCTCGGGACGGGCGTCTAAGGCGGGGGTCGTTCGCCTTCTTCAATCCACATCTGAATCAGCCAGCGAATCGCCGCCGTCGGCGTCGACGGCGGCTCGCAGGCGGCGCACTTCGCCAGCAGATCTTCGTACCGCTCCGGGGTGAGCCGGATCGTGATGGAGACCGAGTGCCGGCGTTGCTCGTCGGGCATGGTTTCGGCGGGTGTAGGCTACCAGTCCGGCTACCAGTGGCCGTTTTATTGGGCTTTTTTGACGATCCGTTGGGCTCATAATCCAACGGGCTCGCGTGTGACCCGCACCGTCAGACTCGGCAGATCCTCCGGTATCTCCTCTTCGTGCTTCTCTAGAACCAGTTGCGCCGCCTGCGCCGCCGACATCGCGCGCCGGAGGTAGTAGCCGTCATGGTTCCCGTCGCCGGTTTCGATCGTGACCCGCCAGACTGGCGCGGTCGAAGAGCCGCCACCCTCGATGCGCTCGGCGGCGTGGCTCTCGAGGATCGCGTTGAGCTCCTCTTGCAGCTTACTTGTGCGCAGTACTCGATCCTTTAGCTCGGCAAGTACTCGGTCGATGTCGTCTGGCGCTTTTTCGTCGCGGCTGCCAGTCGGGGTGCCAGCCGATCGCTTTTTTCGTTGTATCGGTTTATCGCCCAATCTGGCGCCTTTCGTTAGAAACCGATAGGCCGTGTATCGGTTTGCCGATATTCCCTAACGATTTGAGTGGAGGCGGCGGGATTCGCACCCGCCGCCCGTGGGTAAATCCTTAGGATTTCGCCGCTGTGCCAGCCGTCCTGCCAGCCGGAACGACCAGACGGGGTCCCCAGCCGTGCCGGTGGTCCATCTGTTCACTCATGTGCTGTAGGCGAGTGCCGAGTACGGGGACGTAGTTCTTACGGGTGGTCTCGATCCGTTTGTGGCCGGCGCCAACCTGGATGTCGGCGAGGTCGATACCGCGTTCGGAGGCCGCCGTCCAGGCCGAGTGCCGGACGTTGTAGGGCTTGACGCTCGTCGGCCAGCCGGCATCGTGCAGGCGCCGGGCGAAGTGGCCGTCGCCGCTAAACTCGCCCCAGGCGTCGGCGGCGATGAACGCATCCCACGCGATCAGCATTTCTTCGTTGAGATACAACCCGGGCGAGTCGCCGTCTTTCGCCGCGCGGTCGTACCAGATCCGCCGATCGAGATCGAGGTCCGCGGGTTCGGCGCGGCCCACTTCGGCGGGGCGCTTCCCGCACGCCGCCATGACCATCAACCGCGCGCGGTCCTTGAGTGCGTGTTGCCCGCCAGGGCGACCCGGGCCGGTCCGCTCGGCCGTCCACTGCCCGGCGCGCTCGAGCAGTTTGGCGCACACGCGATTGACGATGTCGACCGGGACGAGCTGCTTAGCCGGCTTCGGTGGCTTCAGCCACTTCAGTCCATCGCATGGCGTGGGCGCATCCTCGCCGTCGAGAATCTTGTAGAACTGCCGCAAGGCGCTCACCCGATTATTGACGGTGCGCGCGGCGGCGCCGGCCTCGAGCCATTGGCCGCGGGCCGTGCGGATGTGCGATTTCTCGACGGCTTCCCGGCTGAGGGTGCCGATGGAGGGTACCCAGGCGCGCAGGTTCGCGCAGTAGTCCGACCACGACGCCAGCTCTTTGCGCTGGGGTAACACGCGCTCGATGTCGGCCGCCACCGTGCCGGCGGCGGCGCCGCGCGTGGCCCGGGCGGGGAACCGTTTCTTGAGCTCGGCTTTCTTGCGGGCTTTCCACGCCTCGATGAGCCGTTTCGGCGTCTTGGGCGCGAAGCGGTGCTCACGCTGGCGCCCGGCGACCGTCACGGTCGCGCGAATCATCTCAGCCATTGCGGATGCCTTTCTATGCGGGGCGGCGTTTCTTGGGGTGCTCGAGCGCGGCCGGCAGGAACGATTCCACGGGGGCTTGCCGCACCTTGAGCAGCGCCGTCAATTCGTCGAACTTATGGAACAGCTCGGCGTCCACCGTGCGATCGCGGGCTTGTTGCGCGGAGATGAACAGGTGATAGTCCGCCCTCTTCGCAGCACAGCGCCCAGAGCGGCACTTCAAGGGCCTGCGCGATCGTTTCCAGCGTGTCTAGCCGCGGACACGTTTCTTTCGTGGCGTTCACGGCATCGCTCAGCGTGTTGGGGCGAAGGTGGATACCGTGTTTGCGGGCGGCGGCAATCAACGCGGACTGCGATCGATACCCGCGGGCCGCCATCAAGCGCGCAATCGCGCGGGCCCAGACCGGATGCTGTCTCATCTGTAGGGACAGCCTAGCATATCGGCTGTCCGATAAGCCAGTAGGAATAACCCCTACTCGAACGCCGCGGCGTTTCTGTAACGCGAATCCGATAGTTCCACCCATAGCACCGCCGTCGCGCTTGACAAGCCTATCGGTATGGCGATAAGTTCTCCCGCGGTTCCGATATGCCCCACACTACCCGACTCGAACATGAACGTCGCGCGGCCGGGCTGAGCCAGGCCGACCTCGCGTTTACGGCGCGGATTGCGCAGGCGACCGTCTCAAAGATTGAACAACTCCGGTTGCGCGCGCCGAGTCACAACCTGCTTGAGCGTCTCGCCCGCGCGCTGCGGCATCACGGGCGTCTGGCCGTGACCGCGGCCGACCTGGACCCGGGTACCCCGATCGTGATTCGCGCTCGACCCCGGCGACGACGGGCCAAGCCGGCGCCAGTCGCGGCCAAGCCAAAAGGAATAAATACCCCATCAGCGCCAGTGACGCAAGGCCAATGACGATCGCGCTCGCTGTCGCCGCGGTGCTGGGGCTCGGCGCCGGCGTGGTCTGGGCGCTCGCCCGGTTCGCCCGCGAGCTCGCCCGCTATGACGAATGGGATTGCCCGCCAGTGAAAGCCAAACGCGAGGGATGGAAATGACGACCAGCGCGCTCGAGACCGTCAAAACCCTGCCGGAACCCGTCGCCCGCCGCGGTATCAGCGAGGCGCAGTGGCGCACGCTGATGACCTCACTCTACCCGGGCGCGAAAGCCGAGTCGGTGCTGATGGTGATCGACTACTGCGCCGCGCGGAAGCTCGACCCGCTCAAGCGCCCGTGTCACATCGTGCCGATGGAAGTGAAAAACCGGGCCGGCGGCTACGAGTGGCGCGACGTGGTGCTGCCGGGCATCTATGAGCTGCGCACGACCGCGCAGCGCAGCGGCGTCTACCTGGGCCACAGCGCGCCCGACTACGGGCCGCTCGAGACCGCGGCCGGCGTCTCGGCGCCGACCTGGTGCGCGATGACGTTCTGGCGCTGGAATGCCGACGCCGGCGTCCGCGCCGAGTATCCGGTCCGGGTGCTGTTCCGCGAGGTCGTCGCCACGACCAAGGACAAGAAAGCGAATAGCCGGTGGTCGAAAGCGCCGGTGCAGATGCTGACCAAATGCACCGAGGCCGCCGGCCTGCGCGAGGCGTTTCCCGACGAGCTCGGCGGCGAACAGACCGCCGAGGAAATGGACGGGCAGCGCGCGATCGATGTCGCGACCGTCGAGGACAAGCCGGCGCCGCCGCCGCCCGACAAGTACGGCGACGTAATCGCCGACCTCGAGGCGGTCGCCGACACGGGCCTCGACGCGCTCGAGGACGTGTTCGCCAAGCTGCCCGACGTGCACCGGATCTATCTCACGACGATCGACCTGGCGACCTGGGACGGGCTCAAAGCGCGGGCGGCGCGCGCGACGGGCGGCACGTTGTGAACTATCTGATCTGGTCGATCGAGCACGGCGCCTGGTGGGGCCCGAACCACCGCGGCTACACGCAGGACGTACGCCAGGCCGGGCGCTATTCGTTCGAGGTCGCGCAGGACATCGTCAACGATGCCAACGTCGTCGCCGTCAACGAGTGTTGGATTCCCGAGGTCTGCGTGAACGGCATGGGGCTGGACCGGTGATCGTCCACGACTGCGCGCAACGGTCGGAGGCGTGGCACACGCTGCGGCTCGGCCGGCTGACGGGGTCTGTCGCCGGCGACATGCTGGCGACCGTCAAGACGAAGGGCGCGGAGGCGGCGGCGCGTCGCGACCTGCGCCTGCGCCTGGTGTGCGAGCGCCTGACTGGCGCCTCGAGCGAGTCGGACTACGTCTCGAAGGAAATGGCGCGCGGGATCGACCTCGAGCCCGCGGCCCGGGCGGCGTATGAGGCCGCGACCGGGTCCCTGGTGCGGCCGGTCGGGTTCCTCGCGCACGACGAGCTCGCCGCCGGCTGCTCGCCGGATGGTCTGGTCCGCGGCGGGATCGTGGAAATCAAGTGTCCGAAGGCGGCGACGCATCTGAGCTACATCCGCGGCCGCGCGCTGCCGGCCGACTACCGCGCCCAGGTGACGCACAACCTCTGGATCACCGGCGCCGGGTTCTGCGATTTCGTCAGCTATGACGACCGGATGCCGGCGGCGCTGCAACTGTTTCGCGTCCGCGTCCCGCGCGAGGCCGTCGACGTGGCGGCTTACGAGCTCGCGGCGCGGCTCTTTCTCACCGAGGTCGAGCGCGAGCTCGAGGCCGTGCTCGGCCTGGTGGCGGCGGCATGACGAATCGGAGGCGACATGGCTGATGTCCGGGTCGATCCGCTCTACTGCACCGACTGCCACACGAAGTGGACGGAGGCCTGTCTACAGCCGCGCAGCCTGCCCGTTCACCGACTGTCAGGGCCGGCTGACGTACACGCCCCCACCTATGCCGCGCCCGGTGCGCTACGTGCGCGACCGCTCGCTGCCGCTCTTTGAGGGGCTTAAGTGAACACGATCGCCGTGCTGCTTACCGCCAACGGGATCGGCTCGTCGGTGCTGATCAACGGGGTCGAGATTTCCAACAGCTGCCGCGCGATCGAAATCAGCGCCGAGGTCGGCCGGCCGACGGAGGTCATCCTGACGCTGGTCGGCGCCGTCGAGCTGATGGCCGATGTCGCGCGCATCGTGATCGAGCATGACTGACCTCGACACGTTCACGGTCGGCGCCGTCATCATCAAGGGCCGGGTGCATGTGCTCGAGCGCGACGCCTTCGATCTGCGCCTCGCGGAGCTCGCCGACGGGCTCTGCGTCGACGTCACGATCGCGTCGGATGATGCGACGCCGTCGCCGCGGGCGCAGCAGAAGCGCTACTGGTGGGCCGTGGTCGTGCCGATCTGCGCGCGGCATTTCCAGACGACCGACCGGCAAATGAGTCGCGACCTATTGAGCGAGCATTTCGGATTCGAGTGGTCCGTGTTCGAGCAGCTGGTGCCGGTCAAGGCGTCCCTCTCGACGGTCTCGGCGGACGAAATGTCGGCGCTGCTCGAGTGGGTGCGCGGGCCGTTCGCCGACAAGTACGAACTCGAGATTCCGGTACCGGACAAGGACTGGCGGCGACGATGAAGCTCGACGACATTTTTCCCGAACGTGAACCTGTCCGAAACGGCGATCCCTTTATTGCGCGGCTGTCAGAACTCGACGACTTCATCATCGACCACAAGTACAACGCCCAATTGCTCGGGATAGAGGATTGGGCGGCGGCGGCAACAAGTGATGTGGCTGGAAGAGGAACTCGCCAAGTACCAGATTGCGACGTTGAGTAGGTGGTATGAGAAGCGATGAAACCAGAAGACGCTGGACTGGCGGACACGATAACAGGTGAGCGAATGCGGAACTTGGACGCGACCGATCCCACGTTCGTCCGCGATCTGCTCGACAGTCAAGAGGCTGTGTGGCTCGTCGCGCGGTGGCTCTCGCGACGCGGCAACAATGTTACCGTGCGCGCGATTCATGTCCGCCCGACGGTTGAGACCCTCGCCGAGTATGGCGACGCCGGCGATCTGGAAATCGTAAACCGGATCGAGGTGAAGCATCGACGGTTGCCGTTTACGTCGGCGGCGGACTATCCGTATCGAACGGTAACGGTGGATGTTGCCCACGCATGGGATCGCGCGCATCCCAAGCCGTTCGCCTACGTGATCCTCAACCAGTCGCGTACCGTCGCGGCGCTGGTTCTGCGGACCACGGCGCGGCAATGGGAACGGGTGACGAAACACGACCATGCGAAGCACCGCGATCGGACGTTCTACGAGTGTCCGGTGGATCTGGTGCGCTTTCTCGCGCTGGAGTGCGAACGATAACCATGCTCTATCTCGACGACCGCCTACCGACCCATCCCAAGATTCTGAAAGCCGGGAATCTGCTCGGCCAAGGCGGCGCCTCGCGCGCGCTGCATCTCTATCTCATGGGCCTCGCCTACGCCCGGCAACACCTGACCGACGGGTTCGTCCCGGAAAGTTTTGTGATCGCTTGTGGTGCCATTCCAAAGAGCGGATCGATCGCAAAAGTTTTAGCAAACCGCACGGTTCGGCTGTGGCGAAAGGTGAGGGGCGGATACCAGATCCATGACTACCACGCATTCAACCCGAAGGCCTCTGAAGTCAAGCAGAAGCGGGAGAAGGACCGGCAGCGCAAGCAGCTCGAGCGGCACGGGCGAAACGGGAACCTGTCCGCGATGGACATTTCGCGGACTCGCGCGCGCGCGGTACCAGTACCAGTACCAGTAAGAGGACGTACTAGTACCAACCAGCTTAAAGAAGAGAAGTCCGTACAGATCCAACTAACAAGCAAAAACCTACGCCGCGCGTCGCGCGTCGCTGACACGCCTACAGGTCAAAATGCAGACCCGCAGAACCCCGATCGGGTTTCGGCAACTGTGCGCGATTGCTCGAGAGTTGCTGACGACAGAACCGACGATGGACGACAGCGAGTGGCGCGAGCGCATCAAGTGTCGGATCATCGCGCTCGGCTACACGTACCCAACGACCCCGGAGACGATTTCAGACGCGATGACGCGCGTCGAACGGGCGCTGGAACGCGAATCGGGGCAACGGCCCGCGCAGCACCCGCCGCCCAGGCCGTCGGCGCCGGCCCGACGGGCGCCAGAGTTGCGGTCGACGGGACCGCGGATCGATCGGCCGTGGACACCACTCGGCGAGCTGATCGCGGACATCAAGCACCGGGGCAAGCGGCATGACGCCGCGTGAATGGGAGTGCTTTCTCTGCGGCTCGCGCTTCGTCACCGGCGCCCAGGGCGAGCTCGTTGAGTACTCGCTCAAGACGGGCCGCTGCCGGGGCTGCCAGCGCCTGCTGGCGATTCTGCAAGCGTCGGCGACCTGGCACCAGGCGCTCGAGCCCGAACCGGCGCCGGTGCTGACCCGTTCGCAGATTCTGGCGCGCTTGCGCCCCGCACCGGCGGTGCCGGATTTCGCCATGCGCGCGGCGAACGACCGCGACGAGGATTGAACCGATGGACATGACCCGATGCCCGCAGACCGAGGACGAATTCGCGGCGTACTTCTACGCGCTGATCGGCCGCACGCCGGGCGGGCCGGCGAACGACTACGAGGCCGTGCTGTCCGCGCTCTACCCGTGGAACGGGCAGCTCTTGATGATTCCGCCAGGCGTCGGCCCGGGCATCAAGCAGTATCCCGGGGCGCCGTTTTTCGGCCTGACGCAGCAGTACAGCGGGACGCCGAAAGCGCGCGTGTTCCTGCCGGCCGACACGCCCGACGACCTGGGGTACTACACCCGCTGTATGCAGTACGTCGACGACGCGGCGCACACCCTGAGCGCGTCGAAGAAACAACCCACGGCGCAGAGTACGGGCCTGGTCTGGGCGTGGTATCTCGCGGGCCCTGACAACGCCTACGCGCCGATTCAGGGCCCGGACGCGGGCAGCGGGACGACGCCGCCGGCGGGCGACTACCAGGACCAGATCGACGCGCTCAACGACCGCCTCGAGGCGCTCGAGGCGTCCAATGCCACGCTCGAGGCGTCCAATGCCACGCTCGAGGCGTCCAATGCCACGCTCGAGGAACGGCTCACCGTGGTCGAGACTGCGCTCGCCGGCGGGTTCCATGCGCACGGCCCGGTCAACCTGCCGATCGTGCTCGAGTCGCTGACCTCGCTGAGGTGCAAGGGCGACATTGACGTCACCGTGAAACCGGGCCAGGCGACGCCGCCCGACATGAGCGCCGGCGACCCGCCCGACGCGGCGACGATTGTCATGGCGCGCGAACTACTACGGCGCCTGCGCGAGCGCCTCGAGGTCGACGAGCCGTGACGTTCTACCGCCGGGCGCCATGGCTCAACCGAGTGACGGGCATTGAGTGGATTTGGATCACTGAACCCGTACAGCTCTGGCTTCCCGGCATTCCGCAATACGCGCTGCGCTATGAGGTCGAACCATGATCCCGTTTCTCGTCTCGCTGCTCCTGGTGGTGCTGGTGTGGTACATCGTGCGCACGATGCTCGCGAGTCATCCGCCGCCGATCGTGCGCATCGTCGACCTCGCCGCCGCCGTGTTCGTCTTGCTGCTGGCCCTGCGCTACTTCGGGCTGGTATGAATCGCCGTGACGCGCTCGCGTTGTTGACATCACTCCCGGCGGTCGGGAGCATCGCGCGCGCTGATGTGAAGCCGCATTCGGTGATCGTGATCACATGCCCAGGCGCAGTGTCGAAGGAAACCGCCGCGCACATCATGAAGGCCGCGAAAAAAATATGGCCGAATCATCAATGCGCGGTGCTGTCCGACGGGATGACGCTACAAGTACTCGACGAGGCGCCCTAATGCGCTGCTATTGGTGCGGCCTGGTGCTGCGGGTGCCGGCGAAGCATCGGCCGACCTGCGTGTTGCAGTCGGGCGAGGACGTGCGCCCGCTGCTGGATCTGCTGATCGAGCACGCGCTCGGCGTACAGCCGCCGGCACCGACACGCCTCGACGTGGTCGGGACCCGTGGCGGCAAGGCGACCGTGGAAGTTCACTGATGCCCTACGCCCCAGCCTATCCGTGCGCGCATCCCGGGTGCCCTGAGCGCGTGCCGTGCCCGGTGCACGCCAGGACGCAGGCGCTCGAGCGCGAACACCGGCGCCCGAATCGGGACGCGCGCCGGTGGTATTACCTGGCGCGCTGGGTTCACCCGGAGTGGGGCCTGCGCGCCCAGGTGCTGGCCGATAGTCCCTGGTGCGTGTCGTGTCAGCAGGCCGGCCGCCTCGAGGTCGCCACCGATGTCGATCACATCGTGCCGCATGACAGCGACCCGGGGCGGTTCTGGGACCGGGCGAACCTCCAGGGCCTGTGCCGGGGGTGCCACACTCGCAAGACGCGGGCGGGGGCGTAGCGCAGCAAGAGGGGGGGGGGCATGCCACCGGGGTGGCGGGCGCGACTCACGCAGCGGCAGGGGGCACGGGCGGCGCTGAATCGCCCACGCCTTGTCGACGACGGTACGCCCGACCCGCCGGCGATCCCGCGCGATCCGTTCGTCGACTATCCGCCGCTGTTGCGGATGGTGCATCCGACCTGGTGGCATGTGT
>Ga0184634_10000051_pt1 | contig 24360 bp, 32 predicted proteins | sample PLM31_200_b1_FD_133016 | JGI IMG/M metagenome (GOLD analysis project Ga0184634, IMG submission 133016) | Groundwater sediment microbial communities from an aquifer in East River, Colorado, USA - PLM3-1_200_b1 | ecosystem: Environmental > Terrestrial > Soil > Riparian zone | place: USA: East... | reverse complement strand
TCGCTCTCAAGATGGAGCAATGGGTGACGCATCACGCGCCCCTCGGTCTCCGGCCACGGAAGTTCTTTAGGATCTACGCTGGTACCCGAATTGACGTGACTTGCGCGCTCAAATGCGATATCTCTTTCACTTGGGAGCCCTCCGCTTATGGGGTTACGTTGGTGTCTGGTAACTCTTCGTATACCTCATTTCGGAGGGCTTTTCCCGTTCTGAGCCCATTTCAGTATTTTAACTGTCCGCTAAACACTTATTTGAGGGCTAGACTGGTGGGAGCCTCGCCCCCGAGGAGGCTCCCCCAAATCTTAGATGCAACTTAAACTGGCCAATATCTCTCTTGAAGCTGAAGGAGCTTGCGGATCAGGGGTTGAATCTTTCCCTCCGTGGGCCCGGCGGGCAGCTCGCCTTGCCCTTTCTGCGCCATTTCTTGGAGCACCGAAGCGACCGAGATCTTCAGGCCTACCAGGTCATAGCCGCCTTCGAGCAGAAAGGCGATCCTGCCGCCAGCGTGTCTCCGGGCGAGCTCGATCAGGAGGGCTGCCATAGCGGCAAAGCCCCTCTCGGTCACGTTCATCCCTCCCAGCGGATCGCGCCGGTGCGGGTCGAAGCCGGCCGAGACCAGAATCCACTCCGGCCCATACCTGTCGGCGATGGGAACGACTATCTCCTGGAATACCTGGAGGTACTCTTCATCGCCGCAGCCGGCCGGTGTAAAGCTACGCTGTCTCGCTCCGCCGTGGCAGACTTGCCAACCCATAGGAAATAGACTAGCTTACGGAAGGAGGAAGAAACCATGTTCGGCATCGGCATGCCGGAGTTGATTTTGATCCTTGCACTGGCCCTGATTATCCTGGGGCCCAAGAGGCTGCCGGAGATCGCCCGCGCCCTGGGTAGGGGCATGTCTGAGTTTCGTCGCGCCACCGATGAGCTCAAGGAAGAGATCCGACAAGTGGAAGGGGAGATCGATCAGTCCTCTCCCCAGGCCACCCCCCAAGATGATCCCTTCTTAAAACCGGTCGCCAAACAACCCGCAGAAGAGCGTGAAAAGGAATCCAGGTAGGGAACCGACCGACGATGCCCGAATGCCCTTCACGGCTCACCTGGTAGAGCTGCGCGCGCGGCTGACCAGATCCCTGCTTGCTATTGTGGTCGCCTTTGTCGTCTGTTTCTCCTACGTCGAGCATCTCTTTCGCCTCCTCGCGGCCCCGATCCTCCGGATCAAGACCCCGGGTCTCACCCTGATCGGGACCGAGGTCCCGGAGGCATTTTTCACCAAACTCAAAGTCGCCTTTGTCGCCGCTCTTTTTTTCGCCTCTCCAGCCATCCTCTGGCAAGGCTGGCGCTTCATCGCCCCAGGCCTGTATGAAAGCGAGAGGCGTTACGCTCGGAGCTTCGTCTTCTTTGGCACTCTGTTTTTCTTCTTGGGGGCCTGGTTTTGCTACGAGGTGATCTTTGATCTGGGCTACAGCTTTTTTCTCAAACGGTATCAGGCCATCGATGTCCGTCCGGCAATCAAGGTGGGGGAATACCTATCCTTTTCCTCCAGGCTGCTCCTGGCCTTTGGGATCATCTTTGAGCTGCCGGTGGTGGCCTTTTTTCTTACACGCGTCGGTTTGATCGACCACCGCTTTCTCTTGCGCCAGTTTCGCTATGCTACTGTGGCGATCTTTCTGCTGGCGGCCATCCTGACGCCACCGGATATCATCTCCCAGATCCTCCTGGCACTTCCCCTCGCTACCCTTTATGGCGTCAGCATCGTCGTGGCCTATTTCGCCCGAAGAAGGGACAGTCGATCCTAGCGGCGCTGAAAAAAGGCTTTTTTAGTGACGCAAGGGATGATATTGCTACCTCGGAGGTAAAAGAGAAATGGCCACTCGGCAGGGTCAGGAAGATCCTCCTCTGCGCACGATTGTCTCCCCGGGCAACGCCATCTCAGGCAAACTCAGCTTTGCCCTGCCGGTAAAAATCGATGGGCGTTTTAGCGGGGAGGTGAGCTCGAGCGAGCTGTTGGTCTTGGGACCTCACGCAAAGGTCAAGGCCAAGATCATAGCACGGGAGCTACAGGTCCAGGGCAACCTGGTCGGTGAGGTGCATGTCTCTGGCTGGGTTGAGGTCCTTCCTGGAGGACATCTCCAGGGGGAGCTGGAGGCGGGCAGACTCGAGGTCCATCCCGGAGGGGTATTCGAGGGGAGGGGAATGGCAGGCTGAGGCAGATCGGCTTTAGCGCTCCACAGGACCCCGGCCTTCTTCCTCGTAAATCCGGGCCGCCTTACCCGACCGCTCCCGAAGATAATAGAGCTTGGCCCGACGCACCTTGCCGCGGGAAACGATTTCCACCTTTTCGATGCGCGGGGAATGGAGCGGAAAGATCCTTTCCACCCCGACTCCATAGGAGATCTTGCGCACGGTAAATGTCCGGCGGCTGCCCCTCCCCGAGATGCGGATCACGGTCCCCTCAAATATCTGAGTCCTCTCCTTCTCTCCTTCCACCACCTTGACATGGACCTGGACAGTCGCGCCCGGTCTAAGATCCGGCACCTCTTTCTTGACCTGTTCTGCCTCAATGTGGTCTAAGACGTCCATCGTCTCCTCCCTAGTTTTTTCCCAACAGGCGGTCCAAAATGATCGCTGCGGCTGAACGGACAGAGAGGTGGTTGTAGTCTGTCCCGCCCTCAATCGGCTCCAAAATATAATCCGACTGAGCCACGACCGCGTCAGTCAAGCCCCATCCCGTCCCCAGCAGGAGCAGAAAGGGAATGTCCTCTTCTCTTAACATTTCCCGGAGCTTTGCGAAAGGGGTCCTCCCCGCTCCCTGCCGGGCTGAGGTCATCACCAGTCGGGGTTTTCTCCCGCACTCCCGTTCTACCTCCAGGATAACGTCGTCCAGCGTGTCCTTGATGCGCACCAGGGAAAGGGCCTCCTTTCGGGTCTCGTTGTAGAGGCTGCCGTATCCATGCTCCCAGTGGTCTATGATCTTGAGCGCCAGCTTCTGCATGGCCTTTACCGGAGTGACGACGTGAAATCCTTGGATGCCGTAGGTCCGGGCCGAACGCGCGATGTCATGGATGTCCATATTGGTCACTGCAGTGGTGACCACCTGGCTGTTTCTGTCGTAGACCGGATGGTGGAGCAGCGCGAGATAGAGGCGGCCCGGGTAGACAACGGCAAGTTTCCTCTCCTCCGCGCTCAGTTGCGCCTTTCTGAAGAGATCCGGGCGCCGCTCCCAGGTGAGCTTGAGGCTCATCTCGCGGCGCCAACTCTTGATCCGGCTGTGGTCTCCAGAGAGGAGGACCTCAGGGACCTTCATTCCCCGGTATTCCTCAGGACGAGTGTATTGAGGGTACTCTAAAAGGCCCTCGGAGAATGATTCCTCCTGCGGCGATTTGAGATTCCCCAGGACCCCTGGGATCAGGCGGGTCACCGCATCGATCGTGACCAGGGCCGCCAGCTCTCCGCCGCTGAGGGTGTAATCACCAAGGGAGAGCTCATCATCGACAAAGTTTCTTACCCTCTCATCCACCCCTTCATAGCGCCCGCAGATCAAGACCAGATCTCTCTCCTGAGCGAGTCGCTGGGCTTCCGCCTGGCTGAAGGGCCGTCCGTGGGGGCTGAGAAGGACCACCCGGCAATTTTTGAGCTTGCCGCGCCAATCTTCGATGGCGGTAATGAGGGGCTCTGATTTCATGACCATCCCCTGACCCCCGCCGTAGGGATAGTCGTCCACCACCCGATGGCGATCCCGGGTGTAGTCCCTGAGATCCACCAGACGGACAGAGATCATGTCCTTTTCCTGGGCCTTCTTTAATATGCTGTGACCCAAGGGAGAAGAAAACATCTCCGGGAAAATGCTAATAACAGTGAAGTTGAGCATCGGTATTTTTGGCAGTTAGTTTAACGCCCAGCCGTGGTGAAGTCTAATGCCCCGCCAAGGAAGATACATGAGGTACTGAACATCGACGAAGTTCGAGTTTCGCGTGCCGATTAGACGGCTACCCACAGCTTCGAAAAAGATCAACAGCAACCGCAGACACCGTGTCGAGAAGGGAGCGTTGACATTGAGGCGAAGAGGGAGGTGTTCCCAGCGGTCACGGATCTGGCGCTTCCGGCCCTCCGACAACGGTAGGTAAGTCAGCAGCGTGCTAGAGGTCCAGGAGGCCAGGGGGAGGGTTGATGATCATTTGCCCTGCGGCAAGGTCGATCTTTTCGATCACCTCTTTGACCGCGGGAATGAGGTGCTCCCGGGTCGGCCCGCTCACGACATAGAGATGGCCCCCCTCCTTAAACCATATTCGGGTGATCTTCCCGATCCACTCACCCTGGGTATTGAAGACATCGAGGCCAAGGACTTGGTAGTAATAATATTCCCCTGGGCCCGGGGGCGGCAGCGTCTCCTGGGCTATAGAGAGGACAGAGCCTACCCAGGGCTTGGCCTCATCGATACCGTCGATCCCTTGGAATTTCACTAAAAAAAGTCCCTTGAAGGCCTTACTCTCCTGGAGGAAATGGGACGCACAGGATCCTCCCTTCTCCAGGAAGACCGCGCGCGCGCAAGAGAGGCTGGTCGTCTGTGGGTTGTAGGGCTTGAGCTTGAGCCACCCCTCCCTGCCGTGGGTGGTGACCAGCTCTCCTAAAGGGACAAGCAGTCCAGGCACCTCAATGAGGGGAGCGTTCGGTCATCTATCTTCAACAATTTCCAAAACCACTCTGCGGTTGGCCTTCAAGGCAGCGGCGTTCAGAATCGTGCGAATCGATTTTGCCGTTCTCCCCTGCTTCCCGATGATTCGACCGAGGTCCTCTTTCGCCACTTTAAGCTCCAAGACCGAGGCGGCCTCTCCCTGGGTCTCTTTGACCTCAACCGCATCGGGGTTGTTGACCAGGGATCGTGCCAGATATTGAACCAGCTCCTTCATGAAAGAGCTCACCTCCCGTCTGTGGAATCCGCGCTGCCCTTGCCTATCTTTTTGATCAGCTCTGAAACTGTCTGGCTCGGTTGGGCCCCGCGGCTGAGCCACTTGGCCAACTTTTCCCTATCGATTTGGATTGCCCCAGAGGCGGCCTTAGGGTCATAGGTCCCAACCTGCTCCAGGTATCTCCCGTCTCGTGGTGACCCCGAATGGCTCACCACGATGCGGTAAAATGGCCTCTTTTTACCCCCGCGTCTGCTCAAATGTATTCTCGCGCTCATTTTTTCGTCCTACAGCGAAGTCATCCGATTCAGCAAGCCTCGCCCCCCCATTTTATGGAGCCTCTGCATCATCTTTTTCATCTCCAGAAACCGCTTGACGAGGCGGTTGACCTCTGCCACCGTAGTACCACTCCCGCGTGCAATCCTCAACCGCCGACTCCCATTCAAGAGGGCAGGGTTGCGCCTTTCCGCTATCGTCATGGAGTGAATGATGGTATCAAAGCGTTTCAATTCTCCCTCCGCATGATTGAGGTCCACCTTCTGGGCCAGCTTCTTGCCGCCGGGAATAAGATCGAGGAGCTCCGTGATCGAGCCCATTTTTTTTAGCGTATGGAGGTGTACCTGAAAATCCTCCAGGGAAAATTGTTTTCCCCTGTCCAGTTCCTCGGCCCGGTGCCGTTCCCTCTCCTGGTAGCCTCGCTCCGCCTTTTCAACGAGAGAGAGGAGGTCTCCCATCCCCAGGATCCTCGATGCGAGCCGATCCGGGTAAAAGGGCTCAAGGGCATCAGGCTTTTCCCCCACTCCCGCAAACAGAATCGGCTTCCCTACCACCTGAACCATCGAGAGCGCGGCGCCACCGCGCGCGTCGCCATCCATTTTTGTCAGGATAATGCCGCTCAAGTCAAGCCTTGCGTTAAAGCCCCGCGCCTGGTTCACCGCATCCTGCCCGGTCATGGCGTCGGCAACCAAGAGGATATGATGGGAATGCATGGCCTCCTGGATGGCCTTAAGCTCCTCCATCAGCTCCTCGTCGATATGCATCCTCCCGGCGGTGTCGATCAGGAGGAGGTCGCATATCTGCCTTTTGGCCTCCTCCAGGGCCTCCTGGCATATCACCACAGGAAGGGCCCCGGGGCGAGAATCATGGACCGGCATTTCCAGTCCCTGCCCGAGTATCCTGAGCTGCTCTGTGGCTGCCGGCCGATAGATGTCCGCGGAGACCAGATAGGGCCTTCTCTGCTTCTCTTTCTTCAGATGCAAGGCGAGCTTGGCAAGCGTGGTCGTCTTGCCCGAGCCCTGCAATCCAACCAGCACGACGATGAGCGGCGGGGCTCCCCTGAGATCCAACTCGCGGCGCTCCCCACCCAAAAGCTGAATCAGCTCTTCCTTAACGATCTTGACGAAGTGTTGCTCTGGGGTGAGGCTGTGAAAGACCTCTTGGCCCAGGGCCTTGTCCCTGACCGATTCCAGAAAGCCTTTGACTACCTGGAGATGGACATCGGCCTCCAAGAGGGCGATGCGCACTTCGCGTAAGGCGTCGTGGATATTCTTCTCGGTAATCTTTCCCTGACCCCTGAGCCTTTTAAAGGTCAGCTCCAGTTTCTCCGCTAGGGTTTCAAACATGGAAGGGCAGGCTAAGATGTCATATTTTCGTGGAAAATTTCTTTCTTCGTCAACAAAAAACTAGCGCCGGTCCCGCCCCGTCGTGCTATCCGACGACACGGGCGAGCCGGCGCATCAGGCAAGGAAGCTACATCATCCCGCCGCCCGGAGGCATCGGAGGCATGGCTGGCCTCTCCTCGTGCTTTTCCGCCACCATCGCCTCAGTTGTCAGGAGCAGCCCTGCGACCGATGCGGCGTTTTGCAGGGCAGTGCGGACGACTTTGGTGGCATCAATGATGCCGGCCGCCATCAAATCCTCGTAGGTCTCAGTGGCCGCGTTGAAGCCGAAGGCCCCCTTTCCTTCTTTCACCTTTTGCAGGGCGATGGATCCATCGACGCCGGCGTTTGTGGCGATTCTCCTGAGGGGTTCTTCCAAGGCACGGCGCACTATACTGATCCCTGACCGCTCATCCTCTGAGCCCCTCAGCTTATCGAGCACGGCTGAGGCCCGGAGCAGGGCCACCCCTCCACCAGGAACGACGCCCTCTTCAACCGCAGCCCGGGTGGCATGGAGGGCATCTTCCACTCGGGCCTTCTTCTCCTTCATCTCCACCTCTGTGGCCGCACCCACATTGATGACCGCCACCCCACCCACGAGCTTGGCCAGCCGCTCCTGGAGCTTTTCCCGGTCATAATCCGAGGTGGTCTCCTCGGTTTGAGCCCGGATCTGTTTAATCCGGGCCTCAAGATCGGCCTTTTTTCCCGCCCCATCCACGATCGTGGCATTGTCCTTGTCTACGACAATCCGCTTCGCCCGACCCAGGTCCTGGAGAGTGACGTTCTCCAGCTTGATGCCCAGTTCCTCGGCGATGAGCCGGCCGCCGGTGAGGATCGCGATATCTTCCAGCATCGCCTTCCTTCGGTCACCAAAGCCTGGGGCCTTCACGGCAGCGCAATGGAGCGTGCCGCGAATCTTGTTGACCACAAGAGCAGCCAGGGCCTCCCCCTCGACATCTTCGGCCACGATGAGAAAAGGCTTTCCGGTCCTGGCGATCTGCTCCAGAACAGGCAGGAGATCTTTCATGCTGCTGATCTTTTTCTCATGCAGCAGGATGTAGGCGTCTTCCAGGACACACTCCATCCTCTCTGGATCCGTGACAAAGTAGGGAGAGAGGTAACCGCGGTCGAACTGCATCCCTTCCACCACCTCCAGGGCAGTCTCCAATCCCTTGGCCTCCTCGACCGTGATGACCCCTTCCTTTCCCACCTTGTTCATGGCCTCCGCGATGACCTCGCCGATGGTGGAGTCGTTGTTCGCCGCGATGGTCCCGACTTGAGCGATCTCCTTGGGATCCTTGGTCGGCTTTGACAGGCCCTTGAGCTCCCCTACAATTGCCGCTACCGCCTTGTCGATCCCGCGCTTCAAGGACATAGGATCATGACCGGCCACCACCAGCTTGATGCCTTCAGCGAAGATCTGGCGGGCTAAAACTGTGGCCGTCGTGGTCCCATCCCCGGCCACGTCGGAGGTTTTGCTCGCGACCTCCTTGACCATCTGGGCCCCCATATTCTCGAACTTGTCTTCGATCTCGATCTCCTTGGCTACGGTGACGCCGTCCTTAGTCACCGTGGGTGCCCCAAAGGATTTATCCAGGACCACGTTGCGCCCCCTGGGCCCCAGCGTGACCGTGACCGCGTCTGCCAGGAGATTGACCCCTTTCAGAATCGCTTCTCGAGCCTCTTGATTAAACTTCACCATCTTAGCTGCCATGTAGTTTCCTCCTCAGTGTTTTCTGTGATTATTTCTCAACAATGGCGAGGATGTCCTCCTCGCGCAGGATCAGGTGATCTCCCCCGTCGATCCGGATCTCTGACCCTGAATATTTGCCGAAGAGCACGAGATCGTTGACCTTGACTTCCAGAGGGATGACCTTGCCCTCCTCCACTTTTCCTTTACCTACGGCGACCACGCGCGCCTCCTGGGGCTTTTCTTTCGCCGTATCCGGGATGATGATCCCCCCCTTGCTCTTTCCCTCTTCTTCGATCCTCTTCAAAATCACTCGATCCCCCAAAGGCCTGATCTTCATTTCCCTCCTCCTTTTTTTATCGGCCAGCTCTAAGGTCACTGATTGACAGAAAAAACTCTCCTCGGAAGGCGCACCCTGCTCAACGGCGTAGGCCACTTTTAATCACTGAATCGCGTCTGTCAAGAGGTGGCCGGCTCAGGAGTTAGTTTTTCTGCTTTCTGATCTCTTCCTCCAGATACTTGCGGTAGAGGACATCCCATTCTCTGCTGCCAAGGGGTATGGGGCGGGAGAGGGATTGGATCTTCCGGCGCACAGTCTCATCCAGGCGATCTTCGCGGCTGAAGAACTCTTTCAGGACGGTCTTGGTCTCGGCCAGGGCACGGGCCTTATGGGTAAACTCCACCACACCCTCTTTGGTGAGCCCGTCGATGATGAGATGGGCGAGATGAGAAATGCGGTTATCGGAGAGCCGACTCACAGGATAAATCCCCTCTTCTCAGCCAGCTTCTGCTTGAGGAGGAGGAACATCCTGTAGGGATCCATCTCCTTCACCTCAGCGGCGTGAGAGGCCAGCATCTTTCGGGCCTCCTCCTCAATGGTCTCCTCCTCATTGAAATTTTGCGCTATAATGTCTCTGATCTTGGCCCGGATATCGGCCTCCCTGGTCTTGAGAATGACGATATCCCTGGAGCAATAGCTCTTCAGAAGGTGATGCGCTAGTCTCTCAACCTGCTCGCTCTTTATCTTCATGGACTGTGGATAAGTCTGTGGGCAAGGTTGTGAAGACCCTGTGAAAGAAGGCGGCAAAAGTGTTTGGGTCTCTTTCTACTCATTACTGGCCTTGCCTTCCAAAGTCAACCCTGATAAATGGCCAGGGGAATTCTTTGGAATGCGACTCAAGATTGCAACTGCTTGTTCTATCAAGGCTTTTTAATTCGTTGGAGCCGGTTGAGTGAGCCCCAAGGGAGCCCATGCGAGGGTAATGTCCACAGGGTTAGGGAATTTGCCAGTGAAAGCTCATCGTATGGAAGCCGTTAAGCCCTCTCCCCTGAGGCAGGGGGATAAGATTGGGGTTGTGGCCCCCGCAGGCGCGGTGCGTGAAGAGCAGCTCGGCGCAGGAGTTCAGGCCCTTATGCGTCGCGGCTTCCACGTGGAGCTGGCCCAGGGGGTGAGAGAAGAGAAGGGCTATCTGGCTGGAGACCCGAAAGAGAGGGCCAAGGCCTTGGGACAGTTTTTCATCCGCCAGGACATCCATGCGATCTTCTGCGCCCGTGGCGGCTTTGGTTCCATCCATCTCCTTCCCCTGTTGAATCCCGATCTTATCCGTTCCCATCCCAAGATCTTCGTCGGCTACAGTGACGTAACTATTCTCTTGAACTGGCTGCTCCAGAGCTGTGGTTTGGTGACCTTCCACGGACCCATGGTGGCCACGGAGATAGCCCGAGGGCTGGAAGGGTGCACGAAGGACTTTTTCTGGGGTACCCTTTGCGGTGAGAAGAGAAAATGGCAGGTGCAGCTTGCCGAAGCGGTTCGGCCTGGAGCGGCCGAGGCGGTGATGGTGGGGGGTTGCCTCTCCGCTCTCGTCACAACTCTCGGAACCCCCTATGGGATAGAGACCTCGGGCAGGATCCTTTTTCTGGAAGATGTCGGAGAAAAGCCCTACCGGATTGAACGGATGCTCACCCATCTTCACATGGCGGGTAAGCTCACACAGCTCGCCGGGCTGGTCTTCGGAAACTTTACCGATTGCGAGGGAGAAGGGGAACGGGGCCTCAGAGAGATCATCGCGGATCTCTTTCACGATGCGCCCTATCCGGTAGTCACGGGTTTGGCTTCCGGCCACGGCAAGGAAAATCTCCTCCTCCCGTTTGGGGTCAAAATGGCATTGGACGCAAAGGCGCGGGTCCTCTCTTTACTTGAATCTCCCGTGGCCTAGGCTTCCTCAGGGGAAGGAATGAATTTCAATCCAGTAGAGGACGCCTTCAAAGAGGCCGTGGTCCAGGGCGTTTTTCCCGGGGCAGTGGTGCTGGTAGCCAAGGGAGAGGAAGTGGTTTTTGAGCAGCCTTTTGGCTTCCGCTCTCTGGTCCCGGAGAAAACCCCCATGCAGTCAGACACCATTTTTGACCTGGCCTCTCTGACCAAGCCGCTGGCAACCACGACCGCCATCATGCTCATGGTGCGGGAAAAGAAGATCCATCTCGACGACAAGGTCACCCGCTTTTTCGCCAACTTCGGCGTCTTTGGCAAGAACGCCGTAACCTTCAGGCACCTCCTGGCTCACTGTTCCGGGTTTCCGGCCTGGAAGCCCTATTACCAGGAGATCGCCAAGGGGGAGAAGGGGGGAAGGATCAATTTCCTGGCCAGTCGGGCAGCCAAAAGCTATGTCTTCGAACAGATCCATCGAGAAAAGCTGGTAAGCCCGCCCGGCACCCAATGCCTCTATAGCGACCTCGGGTTCATACTTTTGGGTGAGATCGTGGAGGAGATCAGCGGCTGGACCCTGGACCGCTTCTGCCAGGAAAAGATCCTTGGCCCATTTGGGCTTCGCTCCACCTTCTTCCTTGATCTCACCCGATTCTGGGTGCGCCGCCACCAGCCGGCCAAAGAGCTAATCGCGCCAACAGAGAACTGCCCTTGGCGTAAAAGGATCCTCTGCGGCGAGGTCGATGATGAAAATGCCTACGCCATGGGAGGAGTGGCCGGTCATGCAGGCCTCTTCTCCTCCGCCCGCGACATCCATCTCTTCTTAACCCGGCTTAGGCGCTGCTACCGAGGCCAGGATCCCTTCCTGCCCGCGGCTCTGGTGCAGGAGTTTTTCACCCCGGATGCTACGGTCAAAGGATCCACCTTTGCCCTAGGATGGGATACCCCTTCCACGACCAGCTCCTCATCGGGAGGCTACTTTTCTCCCCGCTCTGTAGGCCATCTGGGATTCACCGGAACTTCCGTCTGGTGGGATCTGGATCGGGATTGCCATGTCATCCTTCTCACCAACCGCATTCATCCGTCACGCGACGGCGATAAGATCAAAGAATTCCGCCCCTATATCCACGATCTCATCATGAAAGCCTTCCTCCAATGATCGACCGCTCCCAGCCCGGTAGTCACGTTCACCTGATCGCGATCTGTGGGGTGGGGATGGCCGCGCTCGCCGGCCTGCTCCACTCTCAGGGCTATCGGGTTACCGGCTCAGACCAGAGCGTCTACCCTCCCATGAGCACCTTCCTCGCAGGGTTGGGGATTGAGGTGCTGCCGGGCTTCAAGGAAGAGCACTTGCAGGAGCGGCCAGACCTCGTGGTGATCGGCAATGCCGTCTCCAGAAACAACCCTGAGGTCCAGGCCGTGCTCCAACTGGGGATCCCCTACATCTCGTTTCCCCAGGCCCTGGGCAGGTTCCTCATCGGCTCGAAGAGGTCCCTTGTGGTCGTCGGGACGCACGGCAAGACCACGACGACCGCCCTCATGGCCTGGGTCTTAACTCAGGCGGGATGGGATCCAAGCCTCTTTGTCGGCGGGATGCCGGTCAACTTCGATGGCGGCCTCAAACAGGGGGCAGGGCCCTGGACAGTCCTCGAAGGCGATGAGTATGACAGCGCCTTTTTTGATAAGGGGCCTAAGTTCCTGCACTACAAGCCCGAGAAGGTGATCCTGACCAGCCTGGAGTTCGACCATGCAGACATTTACCGAGACCTGGACCATTTGAAGGCCGCATTCCTCCGCCTCATGGAACTTATCCCGCCTTCCGCAACCTTTCTCGTCTGTAACGAATACGCGCCGGCAAAAGAGGTGGCCCAGGCCGCGCGTTGCCCGGTCATTTTTTACGGCGCCGGGGAGCCCAGGGAATGGGAGGCACAAAATATCCGCGTGCGTCAGGGCAAGAGCCTGTTTGATCCGCACTATAGGGGGAGAGCGGATGGACCGGTGGAGATCTCTCTGCTCGGGCGCCACAATGTCAGCAACGCGCTGGCAGTCTACGCCATGGCAAGAGAGCTGGGCATAGATCGGGAAGTCTTGCGCGCTGCCTTGGCCACTTTTTCCGGGGTCAGGAGGCGGCAGGAGTTGAAAGGAGAAGTTAGAGGCGTCGTGGTCATCGACGACTTCGCCCATCATCCTACGGCAGTTAAGGAGACGATCGAGGCGGTCCGGGCGGGATATCCCGGGCACCGGCTCTGGGCGATCTTTGAGCCCAGGAGCAACACCAGCAGGAGACGGATCTTCGAGCGCGAGTTTTCCCAGGCCCTGTCGAGCGCGGATCGGGTCGTCCTCGCAGGACTCTATCAGCCCGAGAAGATCCCTGAGGGAGAGCGCCTTGCGCCGGCGACTGTGGTCGGGGAGATCAACCGGCTCTGCGGTGATAGTCGTGCCGTCTTTATAGAGAAGACGGCGGATATCCCGCCCTATGTTGCCCAGGAGGCCAGATCCGGCGACGTCATCCTGGTCATGTCCAACGGCGGCTTTGATGGCGTGCAGGAGAAGATCTTAAAGGCACTGGGAGAGAAAACGGCTTGACTCCGGGCTTTTCGATTTTGTACAATTGCTTGTACAGGAGGACAAGATCCATGAGACAGCTTTCTTTAAGCGAGGCGAGAGCCAAGTTGAGCACTTTGGTAGATGAGGTCCATAAGGGGAAGGGGCCCGTTGCTATTACCCAGAGGTCCAAGGTCAAAGCTGTACTGGTAGACGCCAACTGGCATGAAAGAGTTGGCGAGGAATTGGGTTTTTACAGAAAGACACTACGAAGCAAGCCATTCAAGCTGGAGGGAACTATGGAAATGACCGGCGATGTGGACCGAGCGCTTGAGGAGCTAAAGCGGGAAAGGGAAGCATCGTTTCAACGGTTGATTGAACAGCTCAAATGATCTACGTCACAGATACGCACCCTCTGATCTTTGTTGCCACTCAGAGGTTTAATCGGCTAGGTCGAAAGGCGAGAAGGATTTTTCGAGATGTCCGTGCGGGGCGCAACGTGGTTGTGATTCCTGTGACTGTCTTTGAGGAAATCATGCGGCTTGGCGAGAAGAAGCTTACAAAGCTAAAAATGCCGTTCCATCGCTGGGCGGAAGAGGTCAGCAAGACACCTAATTTTCAGGTTCAACCCTATACCCTGGACATTCTGTTGGTAGCAGAGGGTTTGCCTTCGATTCGTGATCCGGCAGACAGAACCATTGTCGCCACTGCGCGCCACTTGGGATACCCACTCATTACTGCGGATGAAGCTATACAGGAAGGGGAGTGGGTGGAGACGGTGTGGGAATAAGAATGCCTGGACTGGGGAAGGAACCATAAGAGAAAAATCTCATGCCCAGAACGGGCAATCTACACGAATTGCCGGAAAATCTTCCTGTGCCCGTTGATGACGGGGCCTGTGGACATCTTTTAGGGATGCACCTTCCCTCAGTGCCGCTGAGGTCCACAAGAGGCCGCATCGTGGATCTTGCCGGACTTCCTGGAAGAACCGTGGTCTACTGTTATCCCCGCACAGGAAGAGCTGGCCAGGAACCGCCCAGAGGCTGGAACGAAATCCCGGGAGCGAGGGGGTGCACGCCGCAATCGTGCGCTTTTAGGGACCATTACCAAGAGTTGCAGGCCCTCGGCGCACGTCTCTTCGGCCTCAGCACCCAGGATACGGCATACCAGCGCGAGGCGGTGGGGAGGCTCCATCTGCCCTTTGAGTTACTGAGCGACACGGAGCTGGCCTTCGCAGGGGCGTTGCGATTGCCCACTTTGACCGTGGAGTCCACGATCTTGGTGAGGCGGTTGACGCTGATCATCCGCGATGCACGGATCGAAAAGTTCTTCTATCCTGTCTTTCCACCGGACAAGAATGCGGCGGAGGTGATCGAGTGGTTAGAGGCCAAGGCCGCCTGTCCTTGACTTCAAAGGCTCTAGGCCCTAAGGTAGAAAGAGCGTTTTTAACCGGAGGCTCGGATGGCTGTAGCAGCGCTTGAAACGAAACAGGAAGATAAGAATCCGCCGCTTCTCCAGTTGACCCCTAAGGCTGTGGCACAGGTGAAGGCCATTCTGGAGCGGGAGAATCTCACCGGCCACGGACTCAGGGTGGCCGTTGCGAGTGGGGGCTGCTCCGGCTTTTCCTACGGCCTCGATTTTGAGAAAGAGGAGCGGCCAGGGGACGCTATCGTGGAATTTGACGGCCTCAAGGTCTACCTCGATAAGTCCAGCATCCAACACTTAAAAGGGACCGTGATCGACTACGTAAGCGGGCTCGAAGGGGCCGGGTTTAAGTTTCACAATCCCAAAGCGACCGGCACCTGCGGCTGCGGCACTTCGTTTTCTGCCTGAAAGACCGGTTTGGAGTGGTGGTCTATTATCCCTAAGGGCAGCTTGTCAAGCTGCCCTTTTTGTCAACGGAGATCTCTTTTCTTTCCTGATCCATCGACTTCAACCTTAATTGACACTCCGTCTATATCCTGCTAACGAGAGGAGGAAATTGGAGGGGGATCTTTGAAGGCTGTCAGGATCCATGAGCACGGAGGCGTAGAAAAGCTGCGCTACGAAGAGGCACCCCAGCCGCGACTGACCGCGCCCGGGGAGGCTATCGTTCAGCTCAAGGCAGCAGCCCTGAACCGCATCGACCTCTGGATCCGCCAGGGCGTAACCGGGATGGAGCCGCCCCTGCCCCATACCCTCGGGGCAGATGGCGCCGGGATCGTGGTGGAAGTGGACGCGCAGGCGAAAAATGTCAAAAAGGGCGACGCGGTCTGCCTTTATCCGGCGGCGGGCTGCGGCGCGTGCGAGTTCTGCTTGACCGACAGAGATTTCATGTGCGTCCATCTGCACGTGCTGGGGGAGAGATCCGAGGGGACCTATGCGGAGTATGTCAAGATCCCCGCGCAGAACTGCTTCCCCATCCCGCCGGGCCTCTCGTTCGAAGAGGCCGCGGCCTTTCCCCTGGTCTCTCTTGCCGCGTGGCGCATGCTGATCACCAATGGCCAGCTCCAACCAGGAGAGCACGCCTTGATTCTCGGCATCGGAGGCGGAGTGGCCACGGCCGCCCTCCAGCTCGCCAAACAGATCGGCGCGCATGTCGTCGTGACCTCAAGCAGCGACGAGAAGCTGGAGCTGGCGAAAAACTGGGGCGCGGACCACGGAATCAATTATCGCAGGTCGGACTTCGCCCAGGAGGTGCGCGCCCTGACCGGAAAGCGCGGCGTGGATGTGGTGGTAGACTGTGTGGGCGGGGAAGGTTGGGTCAAGAGCCTAGCCGCCCTGGCCAAAGGCGGCCGACTAGTCACCTGCGGCGCCACAGCCGGGGCCTATCCTCAGACCGATATCCGGCGCATCTTCTGGAACCATCTCAAGATCTTCGGCTCGACCCTTGGCAGCCGAGCGGAATTCCGCCAGCTCCTGAGCTTCATGCGCACCTCCCAAACAAGGCCGATTGTCGACCAGCTCTTCCCCTTGAAAGAGGCGGCGGCGGCCCAGAGGCGCCTCGAAGAGGGCAGGCAGTTTGGCAAGATCGTTTTGCAGATCATGAACTAAAGGTCCTGCGGGGTGAGAAGAAGCCGTGCGCGTAATCAGCGGATCAGCCAGGGGGCAGCGCCTCAAGGCACCTAAGGGTCGGGCCCTTCGTCCCACCGCCGATCGGGTCAAGGAGGCCCTTTTTAACATCCTGCCCCACGACCTCTTGGGGTTGAGGGTGTTGGATCTCTTCGCCGGCACTGGCAATCTGAGCCTCGAGGCGCTGAGTCGCGGGGCGGCAGAGGCCATTCTGGTGGAGCGGTCACGGAGCGGGGCCAAGGCCATTCACGAGAACCTCCAGAGGCTGGGCTTCTCTCACAGATCCAGGGTGTGGATCGCCCCGGTCGTGAAATCTCTCCATTTGCTCGCGCGCAGGGGGGAAAGATTTGATCTCATCTTCCTCGACCCGCCTTATGAGCGAGATTGGGTTCCACAGACCCTGAGGGCCATCGCCCAGGGCGGGTTGCTGCGCGCGACCGGGATCGTGGTGGCAGAGCATAGCGTGAGGGAAGAGGTGGCGGAGAATTACGGCCCTCTCGCTCTTAAGGACCAACGGCGATACGGGACGACGCTGCTCTCTTTTTTCGGCCATAGGGAAATTAAGACTCCTTAAAAAGAGGCTAAAAAATGGCGCGCATCAATATTGCGGTTTATCCTGGCTCCTTCGACCCTTTTACCAACGGCCATGTCGATATGGTAAAGCGGACCCTGCGTGTCTTTAACCGGGTCATTGTGGCCATTGCCACGAACCCGAACAAAGAGGATTCCCTCTTTAGCGTCGAAGAGCGACTGGAGATGATCCGCGAGGTGTTCCGGGGGGCCGGCAAGCGCGTCCAGGCCGATAGCTTCGAGGGATTGCTGGTGGATTACGCCCAGCGGGTCGGAGCCAGGGTTATTATTCGGGGTTTAAGGGTGGTCTCCGACTTTGAGTATGAATTTCAGATGACCATGATGAATCGGGAACTCAACCCAAATCTCGAGACCCTCTTTATGATGACCGGCCAATCCTATTTTTACATCAGCTCACGGCTGGTGAAAGAGGTCGTGAGCCTGGGAGGAGATGTCTCCGATCTGGTGCCGAAAAGCGTCCTCAAGAGGTTGAAGGAAAAGCTTGGAGTCTGAGGTCGTGGGTCCATGAAGCTGAGCGCGAGAAGCCAACGCATCAAATCCTCGGTGACCCTGGCGCTCGTGGCGCGGGCGCAAAAGCTCCGCTCTGAGGGCGTGGATCTGGTCAACTTCGCCGCGGGCGAGCCTGATTTTGATACCCCGGAGCGGATCAAAGAAGCGGCGGTCCAGGCGCTGAAGAGGGGCATGACCAAATATACCGATGTGCGCGGCATCGAGCCTTTGCGTGCGGCCATTGTAGAAAAGTATCAGCGGGATTACGGGCTCGGGTACGATCAGGAAGAGGTCTTGGCAAGCTGCGGCGGAAAGCACGCGCTCTACAATGTCTTTCAGGCCATCCTCGATGAAGGAGATGAAGTTGTCATTCCCGCGCCCTACTGGGTCAGTTACACGGAAATGGCCCTTTTGGCTGGGGCGGCGCCAAAAATAGTCCAGACCAAAGAGGAAAACGGCTTTCGCATCACCCCCGAGGAGTTGCGGGCGGCCCTCACCGCTCGTACCCGCGCCTTCATCCTCAACAGCCCGAGTAACCCTACCGGGACAGCTTATAGCCGGGATGAGCTGGCAGCCCTGGCGCGGGTGTTGGAAGGGCACGACTGTCTTATCATTTCTGACGATGTCTATGAGAAGATCGTCTACGGCGATTTTCAATTCCATAGCATTGTGGCCGTAAATCCGAAGCTGCGCGAGCGGACCATCGTGGTCAACTCCGTTTCCAAGACCTATGCGATGACTGGATGGCGCATCGGATATGCAGTCGGACCAGCCCCTGTGATCTCGGCAGCCGCCAAAGTCCAGAGCCAGAGCACTTCCAATCCCACCTCCATTGCCCAGGCCGCAGCCGTCGAGGCCCTCAGCGGCCCGCAGGATGAAGTGAAGCATATGGTGCGCGAGTTTGAGAGGAGAAAAAATACGATCGTCCAGCGCCTGAATGCCATGAAAGGGATCCAGTGCTTCCATCCTCAGGGGGCCTTCTATGTCTTTCCCAATATCCGATCCCTGCTCGGGACAAAGGGGGGCGGGAGGAAGATCGAGTCTGCCTGCGATCTGGCGGAATTTCTCCTCCAGGAGGCCCGGGTGATCGCGGTTCCCGGCGAGGACTTTGGCTCCGCAGAGCATATCCGCTTTACCTATGCCACCTCTCTGGCGGAGGTCGAAAAGGGCTGCGACCGGATCGAGGCGGCGATCAAGCAGCTTGCTTAAGGACGTTTAAGGCTTGGGCCTCTCTCCGCTCTTCTTATAGTGAAAATAGTCTCTTAGGATCTGAGGGTGATCAAAGACGATAGGGGAGGGGAGATTACTCTCGGTAAAGAGCTGCGCCCTCTTGGCGTCATCCGCCCCTCTCGGGGTCCCGCGCCCCCGGGCGATGAAAACCGTAGAAACCGTGTGGTGGCGCGGATCGCGCCGCGGATCGGAGTAGGTATGCAACTGTTCGACGAGCTGGACATCGAGGGAGGTCTCCTCCTTGGCCTCCCTGAGAGCCGCCTTCTCCAGGCTCTCGCCGTAGTCCACGAATCCGCCAGGCAACGCCCATCCGTGAGGCGGATTCTTTCTTTCGATCAAGACGATCCCGCCTCCTTCCACCTCGATGATGATATCTACAGTTACCAGAGGGCTTTCTCTATCTGGTCTCATCCTTCCAGCTCCTTGACTCTATTTCATACACCAGGTAAAGAGAAGGCAGGTAAAGGATCTATCGCGGGGTGGAGCAGCCAGGTAGCTCGCAAGGCTCATAACCTTGAGGTCGGTGGTTCAAATCCACCCCCCGCAACCAAAACCCTGAGCCCAATAAACCCGCCTCTCGTTCGTCTAAATAGGTAGATGATGAAGATTGCCAAACTGGCATTGGGCCTCGCGCTGCTTCTCTCTTTCCCCTCCTTCCTTAGGGCCGAGCTCTTTCAGTGGACCGATGGCCGAGGGGTCATCCACTTCACCGACCACCTGGAGTCGGTCCCTGAGCCTTTAAGGAATTCGCCCCGTCTCATCGTACGCCAGGATCTAGCAAAAGGAGAAGTGTCCTCGACTGCCCCAACTCCGCCAGTGCTGACGACCGGAGAACCCGTCGCGCAGCCCAAGGCAATCGAGGAGATCGAGCCGGAGCCCGCCAAGGTCATCCCACAGGTCGTGCACTACCAGCCCCAATACTCTACTGTCGTGGTGGTCAACACGATAGTTCACCAGCCTCGCAAGAAGAAGTTCTGTGCTATCCCTGAGGGGTGCCCGCCAGCTTTTCGCCCGAATTTCAACGACCGCAGATACATCCATCCCAGCGTCTTCGATGGCGGCTCGCGCCAGTACATCCATCCTCAGCAGTAATGGAAATGGGTCCGGCGCCGGTACTTGCGGAAGAAGGGAATCAGAACCAGGCCGGCGACAAAGCCACCGATGTGAGCGGCATAGGCCACCCCTCCTGCCCTAGAATCCATGGGCGCCAAGGCCTGGGATAACAGTTGGAGAGCAATCCAAAAGAGGAGCAGGACCCAAGCGGGGAGGTAGATGACGCGCCAGAACCAACCCAGCGGGACGAAGGTCAGTATCCGGGCATGAGGGAAGAGTACCAGGTAGGCGCCGAGCACGCCGGAGACCGCCCCTGAAGCGCCAATAGTTGGCACCATCGAGTCGGGGTTAAAAAATAGATGGGTCAGGGCCGCCGCCAGCCCTACAGCCAGATAAAAGATGATGAAGCGCAGATGGCCCATGCTGTCTTCGATGTTGTTGCCGAAGATCCAGAGGTAGAGCATGTTGCCGATCAGATGCAGCCACCCGCCGTGTAAAAACATCGAAGTAAAGATTGTGTGGAACCCGCCTGTACCGGGGATCGGACCCTGCCATAGCGCGGCAGGCACCATCCCCATTCCGTAGATCAGCCGCTCGAGCAGCCGCGGCTCCAGCGACAGCTCATAGAAAAAGACCGCCGTGTTGACCATGATGAAGGTCACGGTCAACACCGGCCAGAGGACTGTTGGGTTCTCATCCCGGAGCGGAATCAAAGCAGACTCCTCCTAGAGTTTTTTCAGTCTCCCTCTTCTCTTCCTCTCTCTCTTGGAGAGCCTTCTCGGGTTACCCTTTTTCCCTTGATCCCTTAAACCCCGGGACTCTTCTTCCGACTTTTCATCCCGCCCAAGAAAGATTTCTCGATCGATGCTCTTCAGTCGGGCGCCGAACTCCCCGGCATAGATGGCCACGGCGCTGCTCGCCTCGATCGCCCTTTGGACCTCCCGGTCCGAGGTCACCACAACGCACCCGCTGCCCATCTCCCGCGCCAGCCTTTGGATGACGCTATCGGCCTTCTCCCCTTGGCGGGAGTAGATCACTCGAATCCCCTGGGCCTGCTCCTCGACCTCGTGCATCCATCCTGAGCGCCAACCGTCGAAGACCACGGTGACCGGATGGCCTTTGAGGGCATGGTATTGCTGGAGTTGCTGGATAAGTTGTTTTCTCTTGCCCTCCAGGTTGCCGCCCAGGCCTTTTTCACTGCCGATGAGATTGTAGCCATCTACGACGATATGCATGGCCAGCGCTTCCCGCAAAAAGAGCCGTCGACCATCCCCTCTTTCTCCCTTTTTCTCCTTTACAATCCAAAAAAGCGGGGGCCGTTTTCGGACAGGATCTTGGCCTTGGTCTTCTCCTTAATATCTTTCCGCCCGTGGAAGATCTTGATGGCATCAAAGACCCGATGCGCGTGAGGCAGATCCGAGGCATAAAGAATGCAGTCGTCCCCGATGACCGCGGCGGTCTCGCCGATCCGGTTCTCGTCCAGCTCGCAGCTGAAATAGACCCTGCCGTCGCGGATATACTCCACCGGGTTACGCGCCGGGAGGTCCGTCTTCTTGGAGCCGCCCGGTGGCTGTTTGTAGAAACGCTCTAAGCGATCGAGCCAGTAGGGGACCCATTCCACGCCCGCCTCGAAGAAGCCGACCTTGAGCTTGGGGAAGCGGTCCAGGACCCCGCTGCACAGGATGCTGGAAAAGCCCATGAAGAGGTGAAGGACGAAGGGAGTGACCAGGGATTCGTAGATGTTTTCGTAAAGATTCGCCAGTGGCGGATAGGACCAGCCCACGTGGACGCAGACCGGGAGGTTGAGTCTTTCCGCGCAGGCATGGAAGGGATCGAGGCGCCGGTCGCCGAGAAGCATCTCTCCCGCGGTCCCGAGTAGGAGGACACCGCAGGTGCCGAGCTTTTTTGCGTGGGTGAGCTCTTCCACCGAGCCCTCAACGTCAGGAAGCGGGACCGCCGCAACCCAGCGGATCCGTCCGTTGGTCTGCTTGCATCTGCTGGCGGCCCACTCGTTATAGGTCCGACACATCGCCTTATGCAGATTCCTGTCATCCGCCAGCGGAGAGATCAGGAAAAGGGTCGGAAAGACCACCGAGACACCGATCCCCTCTGCGTCCATATCGCTCAACCGGAAGGACGGGTCGTTCATTTCCTGACTCTCGACCCGGGTGCGCCGCTCGGGATCGACATATCCCGCCTGCCTGTGGAGATGGGGCGAGCCGAAGGTATTGACGCCCCTGCCGGTAAGCCTGGGGAAGGTCTTGCCATCGATCAGCCAGAGGCCTCGTTGATTCCCCTCGATGACCCTGGGGGCCGAGTGGGCAAATTCCTCGCGCCCCTTGAGGGCGGCAAAGGTCTCCTCGCTCTCTTCCACATGGGCATCGGTATCGAAGATCATCTTTACGCCTCCTTAATACATGTTGTCGCCGCCGTCGATCACAATGACTACTTTATCTTTTAAACGCATGCCGGTCCTCTATCCGACTTTTTGATTTAAAATCCATAAAGCCTCCGGGGATTAGCGCACAGGATCTTCTCCCTCAGGCGGGGCGAAAGGTCGGGGCGCCTCTCCAGCTCTCCCACCATATCCTCTTCGTGCGAAGGGTCGCCGTGGGGGTAGTCCGAGGCGATGACCAGCTGATCCTCACCGATATATTGCAGGAGGTAAGGGACATCCTCGTCGGCCTCCACGGAGATGTAGATATTACCCCCCTGGAGATAGTCCCTCGGAGACCGCTTCATGCTCGGGACGCGGCCGCGGCGCCAGGCGCGCTCCAGCTGGTGCAAGGCATAAGGCAGCCACTCGGAGCCAGCCTCAAGAAAGGCCACCCGGAGCTTGGGAAACCCATCCAGCACGCCACCGGAGAGGATGCTGTAGAAGCCCATCATCACCGGGAGCATGGCGGCTGAAAAAGAGGAGTTGAGGATGTTCTGGAAGAGGTCCGTAAGCCCGGGGGCGCCCCAGCCGAAGTGGACCCCCACCGGCATATCGAGGCGCTCGGCCTCGGCATAAAAGGGAAAGAACTCCTGGTTCCCCAGCTCCCTATCCCACACGACCCCCAGGGTCATGACCGCCACCGCCCCCAGCTCTCTGGCCCGGCGCGTCTCGCGCACAGACTCGGCCACATCGCGCATGGGCACGACCGCGGTGAAGCGGATGCGGCCCTGGCTGCGGCGGCAGTTCTCCGTCATCCAGCTATTATAGCTCCGGCACAGGGCAGCCTCTAACCTCACATCGTCAGAGAGGGTTACCAGAAACAGGGTGGGAAAGACCACCTGAGCGTCGATGCGCATGCGGTCCATGTCGGCCAGGCGCGTCTTGATGTCGGCCAAGGTCTGAGCCCCGACAGAAAAGGGTTTGCTCTGGGCGTATTCCGAAATCGGTGGCGTGGCGAAGGTGTGTAATCCCCGACCGGCCAGTTTGGGAAAGGCCTTGCCGTCGATCAACCAAAAGGCGTTGTTGGCGCCGTAAGGAGTATCCGGGTCGATCCGGACGGGCAGGGGACGGAGGCGGTAAAATTCGCGGTCCAAAAATTTCCATGTCTCCTCGCACTCCTCCACATGGGCATCGGCATCAATGACTTTCATTCCGCCCTCCTCTCGCTTACCTCAAGGGAGAAAGCGCAGGTCGAGGATCTTCTTCAGATCCAGGGGCTCCTTCATGGCCCCGCTCCCGATCGCCTCCTGCATGGAGCCCATGAGGTTTTCGGTCTTGGGCGCCCCGGTCTCAAAAAAGCTCCCGGGGATATCTCGATAAGCGAGCCAGATCACCTCTTCGGGGAGTTTCAACTCCTCAGCCCAGATCGAGATGGTCTTTTCACGATTGCCCCCGAGGAACTTCACTGCCCTGGCCCTGGCCTTAAGAAAATTCCGGATCATGTCAGGATCTCTCTTGATCACATCCTCCATGACGGCAACCACCGACTGCTGGTAGTGCTTGATGTAGTCAGCGCCGTTGATGGCAATACGCGCCTCTTTCTTTTGAATCAAGGCATAGACCGCGGGCGAGACATGCCAGCCGGCATCGACCACGCCGTTTTTGATCGCTGCCCAGCTATCGCCGGGTGTCCCTACCCGCACCATCTCTGTCTCTTTTTCCAAACCCTCGGCTTTGAGGATGGCCTGTAGGGTGGTGTGGGTTACGCTCCCCGGCGAGCTGAAACCGATCTTTTTTCCCCTGAGGTCTTTGACCGATTTGATCGGAGAGTCCGCCTTGACGATCCAGTAGATCCCCAGGAGGGGCGCGCCGCTGCCGGAGACGATCCTGATCGGCTCCCCCCTGGAGGCAGCGATCATAAGGGCGGCAGGGGAATTGGTTCCCGTGATATCGGTGGCGCGGGTGGTAACGGCCCTTACGACCTCGCCGCCGCCGCGGAAGTAAGAGGGCTGATAGTCGATCCCGACCTCTTTGAAAAAGCCCATCTTATCCGCCACAAAATAGGGGAGGTTATCCAGGACCTCTTTGCTGGTGAGGGCTGCCTTGACCGTCTTGAGCTGAGCGCACGCGAGGGCGGGAAGCAGGGTGAAGCCAACCCAAGCTATGAGGGCCACGCTGATGGGCCTCTTCTTTTTCATCGCCTCTCTCCTTGCATCAATCTCTGATGCCGTACTTCTTCTTCATCTCTCCGACAAAGCCGCTTTGAGTGAGCCTCTGCACTATGGAGCCATCCACCAAATCGCTCGAGGAGAGCCTCGCCGCAGCCGGCTGACGGGGCGCCAACATCTCAACCGTAGCCTCAAATCCTTTTTCGCTTGGGAGAAAATCGCGGGCATAGAGCCGGGCAAAAACTTCGTAGCCGTACTCCTGCACGTCGTCGTCCTTGATCCTGGCATATTTGGCCAAGACTTTCTTGGTGAAATCTTTATTCTTAACCCCAAAATAGGTCGCCTCGATGGCGCTCTTCACTACCGCTTCAGCCAGGGCCGGTTGCTGCCGCATCCAATCTT
>Ga0184634_10000050_pt1 | contig 24579 bp, 33 predicted proteins | sample PLM31_200_b1_FD_133016 | JGI IMG/M metagenome (GOLD analysis project Ga0184634, IMG submission 133016) | Groundwater sediment microbial communities from an aquifer in East River, Colorado, USA - PLM3-1_200_b1 | ecosystem: Environmental > Terrestrial > Soil > Riparian zone | place: USA: East... | reverse complement strand
GCCGTCCAAGATTAGTCGGCTAACCGCAAAACAGAAAGCCCTCCTCCCTGAGTGGAAAAAACGCTGGATAGAGATCGGCTTAAGAACCGGGCCAGCCGATCACGAGCGGTGGGAGCGCGGCGCCCGCCAGTGTTACAAAACAGCGAAATTTAAATGGCCTGGCAACCCAATTTGGGTTTCGTCTCCACTCGTTGGCGCGATTGCCGCGTCAATTAGTCGTGCTATTATTAAGTCTTATCAAAAGAAGAGCTTACGAGTTAGTAGCACGAAGATACAATCGACAATCGGCTCGGCAGTCAACTCGGAAGTCCTCTCGGCAGTCGACTCGGCAGTCGACTCGGCAATTGACTCGGCAGTCTACTCGGCAGTCAGCTCGGAAGTCAACTCGGCAGTCAGCTCGGCAGTCAACTCGGCAGCCCGCTCGGCAGTCGGCTCGGAAGTCCTCTTGGCAGTCGACTCGGCAGTCGACTCGGCAGTCGACTCGGCAATTGACTCAGCAGTCCGCTTAGCAGTTCGCTCAGCAGTCAACTCGGCAGTCAACTCGGCAGTCGATTCGGCAGTCGATTCGGAAGTCCGCTCGGCAGTCGACTCGGCAATCTACTCGGCAGTCAACTCGGCAGTCGGCTTGGCAGTCGACTCGACAGTCGACTCAGCAGTCGACTCGGAAGTCCGCTCGGCAGTCGACTTGGAAGTCCTCTTGGCAGTCGACTCGGCAGTCAACTCGGCAGTCTACTCGATAATCGGCTCGGCAGTCAACCCGAAATCTTTTAAGTTAGATTGGCATTTTTGGTTAGGGGGTCAATTTTGGGCGTCTTGGGCCGCCTGGGTTAATTTTTTCCTCGACGCTTGTGATCTTACATTAGATCCAGAGCTTCTACTCCAGGCGCGAGCTTACGAAGATACCGTTTGTTCAGCGGGCTACTGGTGGTCAAATGTAAACTTCGTCATGGTTTCAGAGCACCCGACAACCATTCTACGTAATTCGCGCGGACAGCTTCATGCAGACGGGAGAAAGGCGATAGAATGGCCAGACGGGTGGGGACTCTATATGTTAAATGGGGTCCAAGTGCCGCGCTTCATAGTTGAAACTCCCGCCGAAAAAATCGACTCGTCGATAATCCTCCGGGAAAAAAACGCAGAAGTCAGGCGAGAAATCGTCCGTAAAGTGGGGATAGAGCGCGTTTGTTCCCAGCTTAAAGCTCAGGTATTGGACCGCCGGGGCGACTACGAGCTGCTTACCCTCGATTTGAGTGACGGGCGGCGCCGCCCCTATCTGAAAATGGTAAACCCCTCGACGGGTACGTATCATGTCGAAGGTGTCCCTCAAGAATGCAACACCGTGGAAAAGGCGAACAACTGGCGGACCGGGTCTACGGAGCCCCCAGAAGTACTAACATGAACTTCCAATTGATCCCGGGCCTGAGGTTGTTGCAGCATGAGGATGGCCTTTCGATCGCGACGTGCATTCGGGCTGGGCTACGCCGGGACCACTTATTTTTCGTCGGTCAGGATCTCCTGGGGATTTATTACGAGCGCCGAACGCCGAGGGCGGCACAGGCGGCCAGGAAGTGGTGGGCGAGACAAGTGGTCAGGGTCGGAGGCACGTTATCAGCTCCTCTGACGTTGGATGGGGATTACGACGGGATCGTCTTATTTCACCCAGACGAGAGGCGCGTACCATCGGCATTCCTGAAGACGGTTAGGAACCCGGCCGGAAAGGGCGGCTACAGTGGTTCCAAGCCGAGTTTCAGGCCCAAGAACGAGGGTCCATCGACATGATCGATAAGGAATGTCAAGACACGGAGTATTACACGCCTGAGCGGGTGCTGGAGCCGGTACGTGCCTATTTCGGCGGTCAGATCGATATAGATCCCGCCTCTCTCGCACATAATCCTACTAGAGCTGCGATTTTCTGGACGAAGGAAAACAGCGGCCTGGAGAAGGACTGGCAGATACCCTGCGCCGCGCGGATATTTGTCAATCCGCCCTATGGTCGGGAGTTACGGGCGTGGCTCGACAAGATTCGGGTCGAGACTGCCCGGGGTGCCCACGTTATCGCCCTCCTACCTGGCCAACGGTTCGAGCAGGCATATTTCCAGAGCTGCATATTCACTCCGGCCCTGACCTCGATCTGCTTCGTGCTGAGGAGAATCCGGTTCCTTGGGCCAGATGGGATGCCGCGGGGATCGAATCCGTACGGATCGATGCTATATCTCTTTAATGGGAACCATGATAGGTTCAAGCAGCACCTCTCGATGTTGGGGTACTGTATAAGGAATTCGACATAACCATGATCGAATCCTTGATCGGTGTCACCTATATGCGGGCGCCGCTCCACAGATATACATTCTCTGTAGCTCCGATCAGGAAGTGGGTGGAGAGCCGGTGCCGTGGCCGCGTGTTGAACCTGTTCGCCGGGCCGACGAGGCTCGATCTCGATGAACTCCGAGTGGATTCCAACCCTGACGTAGAGCCCAACGTCATCCTGGACGCATGCGACTTCGTCCAAGGTTGTGGGGAGAAGTTCGACACAGCGATCCTTGATCCTCCCTACTCGTACCGAAAATCGATGGAGATGTACGAGGGGCACTGGGCGTCGAGCTTCCGGATCGTCAAGGACCACCTCCCCTCTGTCCTGAGTCCGGTCGGCAGAGTCATAACCTTCGGCTATCATAGTGTCTCAATGGGCAGGGCACGTGGCTTCCAGCAGGTGGAGATCCTTTTGATCTCACACGGAGGGGCCATTCACGACACGATCGCGGTCGTGGAAGACAAGGTCTCAACCCTGACGTAGAGCTCAACAGTTTTTGTCAGTTTTTACCACACTTTGTCTACCACTTTGTGTCAGTTAGACGAGTGCGTTAAGGCGCCCGCACGAGTTACGATCGGGCACGGTATATGCTTCCTTTGTATGGATGAGAGACGTGGGGAGGTGAAGGAAAGGAGAAGCCAATGAGTATTCTATACAAAGAGGAAGCAACCATACTGCTCTTTGCAGCTCGCCACGGTCGGACCTGGAAGAACGATCTCAGGCTTTGTTGGATGAAGGCGGACTACCCTGGTGACGCCGACTTAACCATGAGCCTTCAGTCTCTTCGGAATGCGGCCTCTTTCGGGACGAAGGGGCTCGAAGCGTACAGGCTTCCTCGGCGTCCAGTAATGTGAGATCATGGTTGTAATGGAAGGAACGTGGGGAGGGGGGTCATAAGAAGGGATAGAAGTAAAGGTCAGAAGAAAGGAAGAAGATGGATAAGAGGAGGACAAGCTCCGCTGGTGGAGAAGGTAGATAAAGATGCCTTGGATTAAAACCATTTGCCCACGCGGTCATAAAGGACAAAGGTATTGCGATAAACCCTGGATCCGTGGAGATGATTCTCGTATCAAGAAGACAGACGATTGCTCTATCTGTTTCTGGGATGAATGGTTTGCCACCGAGCCCGCCAAGAGGCGTTACGGCCCACCTATAATTGTGAGATCGCCGTAGACCGCGCCGGTTTTTGTCGGTTTTTACTATTATTTGTCTACCATTTCGTGTAAGTCAGGCCAGCACGTTAAGCGCCCGCACGAGTTACGATCGGGCACGGTATCTGCTTCCTTTGTATGTGGCGCGGAGCGAAGAAAGGAGTAACATGAAGAGAATGAGGGCTATGAGGGCCGGGCATTTCTATCTCCTGCAGGAAAAATTATCTGGCCGGTGGTTCCTTTACTTCTTCCGTGACGGGAAGCGCATTGTCCAGGGGCTCCCGGACGGGTACGAGACAGAAAAGGAAGCTCGCGACAATGCTGCAAGGTACTCTTCTCCGTAGTACAGCTCTTAAGCTTTCCCCCTCGCTTCTACTGAGGTGAGGGAAAGAGCTTAAAAAGCCCAGCAAGATGGTACCGTTGTAATGAAAGGAACGTGGGGAGGGGGAAGAAAAGGAAGAAGCAATGACCATTGCCGAACTGATCACAATCCTGGAGACATTCCCACAGGAAAGGATGATCCTGCAAACAAGCGAGGAGAACACATTGTGCCATGTGCGCGGGGCTTTCATGACCTTTGTAAAGGACTCGTGCATCCCAGGCAATTTTTTTATGATAGACGCACGAAGCCCTGGGGCCGTTCCTGCTGTGGTCTTGCGCGACTAACAGACCTAGGTCGGTCTTACAAAGGTATCCCCTAAAATTTCTCTTGACTTCTTCTTCTCTATTCTCTTAAGATACTGGATTGATGAGGGAGAACATCTCTGATATTACTCCCGAGGTACGCCAGGCGTATCTCCGGGAGGTAGCCGCTACTGGGCTTCTCTGCCGATCGGCCTTTAGGCTGGACTTCTGGACTGGGCCCTTCAAGGATCTTAGGAAAAAGGATCCTGAGTTCGATACCCAGGTTAAGGAAGCCCTCGCCCTCTACGGGGAGCTGCTCGAGGCCGAGGCTCATCGGAGGGGGGTGGACGGATGGGAGGAGCCGGTCTTTTTCCACGGCGCCGAGTGTGGTAGGATCAAGAAGCACGACGGGCGCCTCCTCGAGCTGAAGCTCAAACGGTTCGTGCCCGAGTACCGGGAGCGGGTGAGTGTGGACGCAGCCCTTACCGGCGGGGTGCTGATCGTCAACCGACCGGCCGCGAGCGCTGAGGAATGGGTGCAGAGGGCAGCGGAGAAATCTTGATTCTAAGGAGGGAAGGAACATGCCTATAGCAGCTACCGACCTGATCGCTTACGAGGCGCTCAATAGGCCAGATGACGATGTGACCCTGACGGGTGGTGGGATCGATATTGATCACCGCACGGTTTTCACCCAGATGACTGCTAACTCGAATCTTGAGGTTGTAAGCTCTAACGCAGGCGACACGACCCAGAGTTTCACTGTCAAGGGCCGGAATGCGGCTGGCGTGATCGTGACTGGCACAGGGACCCTTAACGGGACGACTGCGGTCGCGGTTCCGAATGGTCCCTACGAGAGGATACTCAGATTCTTTATCGGTGCCGATGCGACTGGGACCGTGACGCTCCGGAACACGGCGGCCGGTACGACCTGGGGGACGGTCCCGCCGGCGGAACGTGGCTTTCACAGCGCATTTTATGATTCGGCCAGCGAGGCCGCGATCGCGATCCGCTTCCACAAGGTCCATTGGAGAAATTCGCACGCAACTCTTACGGGAACCAACGCGAAGGTGAGACTCTCTGCTGATCCAGACGCTCGGATCCGTCAAGCCATAGAGACGGCAAAAGGTGATACGACCACGATCGCGAACCGGAAGACTACCCCCGCGGGTGTTACGTTCGTGGATGACAACGTGGACCAGACCGTGCCGACTGGAAATCTCGCGGCAGGAGAGAATATCGGCGTCTGGTATGAGCAGAATCTTCCGGCGAGCGATACAGTTCATCGAACGACTTACACGAGCCAGCTAACCGTCACTACCGTCTGATGAATCGGATAATCTATAATTGCAGGGGACGTCGGCAGCTTACCAATGACGATTCGCAGGTACTTTATACCAACGAACGCCTTGGCTGTGGGGAGGACGTGACACCGGTGATTGAGGCCGTGATGGCTGATGGCCAGGATCATGAGATCCAGTGTCCGAAGTGTAGTATGCGGATCAGTGTCAAGAAGATACCTATAGGAGGATGATGTGGCCGGACCAGTAGCGACGTTCGTTCAGCTCCCGACCGATGCAGGAAATACCGGGAAAAAGGTCCGCACCCAGAGTCTTGTAGTTGGGCCGGACACGGTCCACCACCACTTCTTCGTACCGACGAGCGTAAGGAAGGTCGTCGGGATGTACTACTTCAACAGCGGTATTCTGACCGGCCACACGACCGCCCACAACGGTACCGGGACGGCGTACTTTTGGCTCGAGATGCCGACTGGGCAATCCATCCGCGCTCGCCTACGTAGGATGAGAGTCATCTTGAATAATGGGGCGTCTATAGGGGCTGATGTGACGACCATCTCCAGGTACGCATTGGCTCGTTTCACCTTCACCGGGGCGGCGTCCGGAGCCACGATAACGCCCGCCAAAAGGCACCTGACGAGCGATGCCGCGAACGTGGCGAATATACGTACGGCCAGTACCGGCATGACGATCACCTTGGGGGCCATCGCGTGGAGTACGATCAACCCCGCCATTGAGTTCACTACGTCTGGGATCTTTGGGATTGCCACTGAGTACGTATGGGATCCGGTCGTCGAGGACGAGTACCTGGATATTGGTTCCGGCGAGGGCCTGCTCTTTTATGGCCCTGACGCGGGCGTCGCCCAGTGGCGGCTCAGCTTCAACGGCGTCTGGGACGAGTATGATAATGCATAGAGAGGAGGAGACATGTGGTACGTGCAGATCACTGGCCGTCTCTCGAGTCTCGGGACGGTGCTCGCCGATCCGCTTGCGCCTAGATACGTATCCCGGCCCGACCTGTCGAAATATGACTTTCGTCCTCCTACCTCCACCGCGCGACAGAGTCAAGGAGGTCATAGATGCCCTGATGTCGAGCATGAATGGTGCCGACATGATAAAGTCACAGGTGGTGGATAAATTCGGGGCATGGCGGAACGGGCCGTGACATGGGTGACTGGCCGGCTACTCTTGGACATGGGAAGATTGTGCAATATGGGATAAGTCCCTCTAATTCTTTAGGTACCTCGACGACCAGCGGCACGGCGAACGCCAAGAGTCCGTGGACGCAGCTCACGCCGTTGTCGAGTATCAGCGCCCACGGGTTCTTCCTCCAAATACTCTCCCAGGGTTTAAACGACAACTTAGTCGATGTTGGGATCGGCGAGAGCGGCGCGGTTAAGGTCATCGTCTCTAATGTCCTTTATACTTGTGGCAGCATCGCCGACCAGCTCTTCTTCTATGCCCCTGTCTCTATAGCGGCTAATAGTAAGGTATGGGCGCGCCACCAGAGTACCGGGAGCTCGGGGGATACCATCTACGTGAGCGCGCTCCTGTGCGCCCATGGGTTTCTTGGGCTGCGTCCGGTGTCTAAGTTCGTGACCTTTGGTGCCATGACGAGCGACAGCGGAGGAACTGAGGTGGACCCGGGTGGGACCGCGAACACGAAGGGAGCCTGGACCGAAATCGTCGCCTCTATTGCGATTAAGGTCCGCATGCTCTATGTCGCTATCGGGAACCGCGATCTCGCCACCAGGGCCACAATGAGCTTGTTCATTGATATTGGGATCGGGGCCTCGGGAGCCGAGAAGGTGCTCATGTCAAACCTCTATTGTTTGTCCGAGGACGGAGGTGACACGTGGACGCCACAGATGTTCGGCCCATTCTTCACGCAGGTCCCATCTGGAACCAGGCTGTCTGCCAGGGCCCAGTGCAGCTCCGCCACCATCAACGAGCGGCTATTCGATGTGGTCTTGTACGGAGCTCCGTAGGTCATGGGCGATTGGCCTATCGCGATTGGTACGAGCGAGCTGCTGGATCAGGGTTTAAATACTGCGAGTACCACCCTGACCTCTGTGACCAGCAGTGCCACGCCGAACGCCATGGGCTCCTGGACCCAGATCGTCGCGTCCTCGCCGATCGACGCCCAGATGGTCCACGTCATGCTGTCGGTCGACGACTCTACCCGGGATAGTCTCATGGATCTCGGGATCGGGGCGGTCGGGGCCGAGAAGATCGTTTTTCCCAAGATGCTCCTCACTAATTCCAATAACGATCGTATGGCGTGGTCTTTCCTGATGCCTGTCCCTGTTAAGGCCGGGATCCGGATAGTCGCCAGGGTACAGACCTCGTCCATATCTCTAGTAAGGAGGATCGGCCTCCACTTAATGGGTAGGAGCTTTCTTGGGTTCAGCGCCATGGGTCGCGTCCTCGCATGGGGAGCTGACATATTGACGAGCAGCGGGACCCTGGTCGATCCCGGTACCGTCGCGAATACCTTCGGCGCCTGGTCCGAGCTAGTCTCTTCTACGATTAACAAAGTGAGGGCGCTTTACGTCATGGTCGGGAATAATAATCTCTCGGTTCGCGGGACGTGCGCGGCGCACCTTCAGATAGGAATAGGGGCGGCAGGATCGGAAAAGGTGCTGATCCCGCAGATGCAGCTTAGGAGTCAGACTGCGACTGATCTCTGGACCCCGCGCGTCTTCGGACCGTTTTTCGCACAGGTCCCTGCGGGCGTCCGGATCTCGGCCAAGGCCCAGTGCAGTATCACGACCGCCACTGAGCGTCTGATACCTGTGGTAGTATACGGAGTGGATTGAAGCTATGCCAAGCCTAGAAGCGAGCGGAACCCAGGCGGCCACGGTAGGCGTCGAGCATCTCCTAGCTACGGTGACGAGTAACAAGACCCTCGTCTTCATGGTCGACGCTAATGCAATGACGAACGGTAACTCGACGGACGCCGCAGATGAACTGGAGCTTAAGATCGAGACTTCGGTCTTATCTGCCGGAGCGTCGAGAGTCGCGTACCTTGCATCGTTCTTCGGGGCCCAAGCGGAACCGATCCTGATATCGGTCCCAGTACCCTCCGACATACAGTCGATCTTCAGGCTGAAGCAGACGGCCGGCGTGGATAGATCCTTCCCGTGGAAAGTACTGGGATTGTGACGTGTCCGTCGCCCTCAGACACACAGCGGAGTACATTCCGCTCTTTAAGTGGCTTCTCCATGATTCCGTTCCGCCGTTCGCTGGATTCGAGTCGTCCCCGGCAGAGAACGGATGGGCGATGCATGATTCCGTCCCTCCGTTCCAGAGTTTTGAGCCGGCCCCCGCGGCCGACACCTGGATACTTCACGATTCGATCCCACCGTTCCGGGATTTTATTCCGGAGATCCCCGTCACTCGCTTTCTCGTCCACCCGTGGGAGGCCCTACGAGGTATTCTGCGCGACAGGACTCAACCCTGGGAGTCTTTTGGCACACAGAGTCAGGTCGCTGAACAGTTCTGGGAGGCGATGGCGAGAATCCAGAAGACCGATCAGCAGTTCTGGGAATCGCTCCTCGGTGTGCGCCCGACCGCGGCTCAGCCTTGGGAGGCGCTTTCCGGAATCCGCCCGACCGCGGCTCAGCCTTGGGAGGCGCTTTCCGGAATCCGCCCGACCGCGGCTCAGCCTTGGGAGGCGCTTTCCGGAATCCGCCCGACCGCGGCTCAGCCTTGGGAGGCGATGGCGAGAATCCAGAAGACCGATCAGCAGTTCTGGGAATCGCTCCTCGGCCTTCGACCAGTTGCGGTTCAGCCCTGGGAGGCCTTGTCGTCTATTGCGAGTGGAGTGTCTCAGCCATGGGAAGCTATGGCTCTCATCTCGAGAGCGGCCGTGCAGCCCTGGGAGGCTATGGCACTCATCGCACGCATCGCGATGCAGCCGTGGGAGAGCCTACTAGGCCTCGCGCGGACGGCGGCGCAGCCGTGGGAATCGCTTCAGGGTATACGGCCAATTGTCTCACAGCCCTGGGAGGCGATGGCCATCATCACTCCTCTCGCAGCCCAGCCATGGGCCTCCGGGAGGACTCAACAGGCATCGGCCGGTCAGCCATGGGAGAGCCTGGTCCAGCTCGCTCGAATGGCCGCACAACCCTGGGAATCGCTAGCGACCGCGCTCCGGATCGCTGGACAGCCCTGGGAAGCACTCCTCGGTCTTCGCCCTCTCGCCCAGCAGCCGTGGGAGGCTGGCGGTACACAGCAGAACGCGGCGATTCAGTCCTGGGAGGCGATGGCCCTACGTCAGGTCTCCGCCGGGCAGACGTGGGAGTCCATCCGGAGCGTGCTCCGAACCGCGGGCCAGTCATGGGAGAGCCTTGTTGCCCTGACCCGGACCCAGAATCAGTTCTGGGAATCTCTGATAGGTCTATCGGCGTTTGCCCAGCAGCCATGGGCATCCACCGGGGTGATTGTGGTCACGGCTGCTCAGCCGTGGGAATCGAGGGTTCTTCTGGTCGTCTCAACGGCCCAGCCCTGGGAGGCTCTGGTTGGCATATCTCGTCAGGCCGCCCAGCCCTGGGAGGCGAGGAGCATGAGGACCGCTTTCGCCATTCAGCCTTGGGAGGGTATAATCAAGCTTGTATTTGATGGTACCGTGGTCAATATTTGGTTCGTTCCTATTGGTGGAGCGGGCTGGCAGATACCTTCAGGTGGTAACATCTGGACCGTACAGGATGACGAGGATCTCTGGACTGTACCGAAGGGGGAGGAGTAGCCAATGGCGGGCGTGAAGACGGCCCCGGAGGTACTACTAAAGACGGTCGACGAAGTGGTGCTCGCGGACTTCGACTTCGCGGCCAACATGGCCTCGACCGAGACGATATCGACATTTGTTTCTCTGACGATTACCCCATCGGGCGCCGGCCACTTGGTAAAGGACGCGCACGTGATCAGCGGGCAGAAGGTACAGCTCAGGCTCTCCGCCGGGATCCTAAACACAAGCTACTCTCTCGACCTGAAGGTGACTACTTCTTTACTGCAAACACTTGAGGGATGCGGATTTATGAAGGTGAAGGCATGTTGATAGATCCTCTGACAGGGGACGATGAAGACGACGATGATGATCTTGATCCTTTCGTCGCTGCTCGGCGGCTGCGCTAGGTTCTCCCGGGTGGAGGCGCTCAAACTCCCCGGAGAGGAGTGGAGGATCTATTCGGTCGCAGGCGTGCGACTCGGGGAGACCTCACATCTGGACCTGGGGGTCGGGCATCGGCTCGACCTTGGGTCCCTCGAGGACACTCCGATCGCGCAGGCTGCGTTCCGGATCGCCGGAGAAGGCGGCGGATCGATCTCGGGCCGGGTGGATTACGCCCCGGAAATTGGCGAGGTGACCGGATCGATCGGAGTGGAGGTGGAATGGTGAGCGACATTACGCTGCCTGAGGCCACAATGGAGGATATCCTGGATGAGATTGGGCGCCGTGCCCGGGCCGTGGTCGTGACTATGCTCGTGACCCCTCGAACACACCGGCGCGGCAGCGAGGGAATCAAGATATACTTCCGAGGGGATACCGTCGCGTGCATCGGGCTGACCAACGCCACCACCGTCAGGCTGATGTCGCAGGTGCGACCATGCGACCCGGAGGAGCTATGAGAGAGAGTAAAATCAAGGAGTTCCGGCGCCTCCTGCGGGCCGTTGGTCTAAGCACCCTCTCGCACCGCGTCTGGAAGCGTCTGCTCCGGCTCTATCGGGAGACGCCAGCGGGTGAGAAGGCCGAGTTCGTTATTCTTTTGCCACAGATGGTCTCGAGGGCCAGCGATCAAGCTTTAACCGCCGCGTGGGGCCGCATGAACGACGAGCAGCGGGCCAAGGCCCCGGCGGCCGTACGCGGGAGGTTTGAGTCATGAGCGGCTGCGACTGCGGGGCGGAGATGGTGAAGGATTCGACCCACGCCGACTGGTGTTCGCGCTTGGAATGGCAGGATACCGACGCTGGGCCGCGTCCAATCTATGAAGGGAAAAATGTCGTCTGGGCACCGCAACCCAGAGGACAGCAGCTCTTCCTCGAGTGCCCGATCTTCGAGGCCCTTGCCGAAGGGAACAGGGGCGGGGGCAAGACCGAGGCTCTCCTCATGGACTTTTGCCAGCACGTGGGCGCGGGATACGGGAGCGAGCACCGCGGGATCGTGATCCGCAGAACCTATGTCCAACTGGCCGACTTCGTGATCAAGACCAAGAAATGGATACCGGCAATCTGGCCTTACGCGTGCTTCAACGAGGCGAAGATGCAGTGGGCGTGGCCGACCGGCGAGACCCTGCGCCTGGCATACTTAGATCGAGAGGAGGACTTCCAGGGCTATCTTGGAGCGGCGTTCACATGGATTGGCTTCGAGGAGCTCACGACGTGGCCCGACGACAAGTGCTACCGGCTCATGATGTCTTGCATCCGATCAGCGGTGCGGGGGATACCGCTGAAGATTCGGGCCACCACTAATCCCTACGGCCCCGGCCACAACTGGGTCAAGACGCGGTTCGCCTTACCGATAGCTTTTGGCCAACGCATCGGGAGGATCGTTCGGGAGGAGGGCGAGCAGGCACGGGTCGCAATTCATTGCCCGAGGGAGGAGAATCGGATCCTCACCACGGCGGATCCCTCATACGATTCCCGGATCCGGGAGGCGGCGTCGAATCCGGCTCAGAGGAAAGCATGGGAGGAGGGATCCTGGGATGTTGTAGCTGGCGGGATGTTCGATGGCGATTGGCATCCGGAATATCATATGATCCCGGACGTGACGGCTAAGCAGATACCAGCGGAATGGCTGGTCAGCTTGTCGTATGATCATGGGATGACAAAACCCTGGTCGCTCGGTGTGTGGGCTGAGTCCAACGGGGAGCCGATCGAGGCGGAGGGCCGAAAGATTGGAACCGTCAAGGGGGATCTGATCCGAATCTACGAGCTCTATGGATGGACCGGCGTTCCCAATGAGGGTTTACGGATGCTGACGGTTGAGATCGCTGCCAGGATCAGGGATAAGCTGAAGGAATGGGACCTTTGGCGTCGGATCAGGTGGCCGGGGATAGCCGACTCTTCGATCTTCGATAATATCTACGAGCCCGGCAAATCGGTGGCCGGAGACCACGCCAGGATGGGTGTGCAGTGGGCACCGGCCGATAAGGGACCTGGATCGCGGATCCAGGGCTGGCAGCAGATGCGGAACATGCTGTGTGGCGCTCTGCCGGGCCCCCAGGGGATCCGCGAACGTCGCGGCCTGTTCGCTTGTCGCAGATGTGAGCAGTACAGGCGCACTTTGCCCGTACTTCCGAGGGACCCGAAGACCCCGGATGACGTGGACACGAATTCCGAGGACCACGTCGCAGATGAGGTCCGGTATAGGATCCGCGAGAAGGATCGCAGAATAGCTTTCAGGGACTTCTAAGAAAGGGACTTCTAAGATGTTGACTCCTGATTCCCCGTCGGCTGCTTGGCATTCCATGATCCGAACATGGGATAAGATAGATGCTGTATTGTCCGGCACAGAGGCGATCCGCCTGAAGGGGGAGACGTATCTACCTCGCTACGAGAGCGAGAAAGAAACTAATTATCGGAATAGGCTGATTCGGGCCGTCCTGACGAACGTATCCTCCCAGACCCTGGAGTCCTGGGTTGGACGCCCGTTTTCGGATCCGATTGTCATGACGGACATCCCCGAGGTGCTCTCGGGTGTGCTCGAGGATGTGGACCTCCAGGGGAATGCCGTCGGCGTCTTCGCCAGGAAGTGGTTCCGGGAGGGGCTCGGCAAAGCCTTGGCCCACGTCTTAGTGGACTTCCCGGCGATCTCCATAGAGGGGGAACGGCAGAGGACTTTGGCCGACGACTTACGAGAGGGGCGCAGGCCCTTTTGGTCGTTTATCAAGCCCGAGAATCTGATCTTCGCGGCGTCCATAGTGCGGAATGGCAAAGAGATCCTCACACACGTCCGCATCCGGGAAGGCGAGAGCGCCCGCGATGAATGGGGAGAGAAATATCTGCGACGTGTCAGGACGTTCGACCATGATCCAGATACCGGCATCACGGAATTCTCCGTCTATGAGCCGGGCGAGAAGCAGGAAGAATGGAGACGGATCGTTGGCCCATCCAGGATCGACCTGGATCGGATACCGCTTGTGACCTTCTACGCCGATCGAGTCGGGCTCATGACGGGTAAGCCTCCGATCGAGGATCTCGTGGATCTGAACGTATCCCACTGGCAGCACTCATCGGATCAGGATAATATCCTGATAGTCGCTCGGTTCCCCCTCTTGTGTGCCAGCGGCGTCTCACAGGAGCAGGTTGACCACGTGGTTCTTTCGCCGAGGAAGATCCTGTCCACGCCAACGGAGGGCGGGCGGTGGTACTTCACGGAGCACTCCGGGGCCGCGATCGCTGCTGGTCGAGAGCACATCCGAGACCTGGAGGAGAGGATGTCTCACTACGGGGCGGAGTTCCTTCGTCGCCGGCCCGGGACGGAAACGGCCACCGCCCGGGCGTTGGATTCGGCGGAGGCTACGTCGCCGCTCCAGGACGCAGCCGTCAGGTTCAATGATGTCCTGGCCCAGGCCCTGTGGCTCACGGCTAGGTGGATGGGGATCGAGGAGCCGGGGAAGATCGAAATCACGACGGACATGGGACCCGAGACGACCCAGGCATCCGATCTCCAGACCTTGACCACAGCCCGACAGATGCGGGAGATCAGCCGAGAAACCTATCTGGAGGAACTTAAGCGCCGGGGCCTCTTGGCAGACGACTTCGACCCTGAGGAGGATCGGGCAAAGGTGGAGGCCGAGATGATGACCGGTCGAGCGGAGACAATGATCGATGGACAGGCGGAAGTGTAGAAGGTGCGGAACACGCGTCCCGGAGGGCAGGGACATATGCCCCAATACTGCTTGCATGAGCTTTCTTCCGAGCGACGTGGTGCGAGACATGGCGTGCCCGCTCTGCGGCGGGGAAGTTTTATATATCGGCGTGACTCCGCCGGCGCTAGAGTGTAATTCGTCGTGGTGCACGAATTTTAGGATGGTACTGAGATGAACCTACCGCCGCTGATCCAGGAACCCCTCGTGAGCGTGGATTGCACGCCGGACCATGAGTATCCGATCCGGATCCTGCGCGCGCATCGGGCAAACTGCAATTGCCGATGGAAGACGAGCGGCCTGTCGGCGGAGCAGACGAGGTTCTATGAACTGATGAATCACGTCTGCGAGCTCAGGGCGCAGATCCTGGATGACGCGATCAGGAAATTAGAATTGGCGCCCGCCGGCCCGCTCATCTGATGATGCTGAGGCCTGAGATAAGGTAGCGGAGAATACCGGCGGCGCCTTTTATTTATAGAAAGGGAGAACAATGAATCTGAGCGATGAGAGACTCGATGAGATTCTTTTGAAATTGATCCGAGGAGAGCACCCGGATCATAAGGACCTGGAACGAATCATCCTTGAGTTGAAATGTCAGCGATCGAGGACATGGATGTGGTTGTTGCAGCCTCAGCCTTTGCAGCCTTACTATATTTACCCGAACCCGAACCAGCCACCATCGGTATTACCCATCTACTGCGAGACTGGCGGCCTTGGCGACTGCTAACGAGAAGCTCCTCCGGGTCTCCCTCCGTCACCAGGTAGATGTCCGCAGGTTCGCGGCCGGTGAGGTACGGGCGATCTTGCGCCTCCTTGAGGGGGCGGATCGGGAGTTGGTCGAAAAGCTTCGGGTGCGCCTCGCCCGCCTCGGGGCAGTGACTGACTTCACCAGCCGGCGATATCGGGCCGTGCTTGAGGAGATCAGGGAACTGCGCCGTACGGTCGTGGACGCGGTGCGGCGCCGGACTGCGGGGAAGCTCGAGGCGCTCGCGGCCCAAGAAATCCGGGCCGAGGGCAGGGCCATCAAGGCATCCATCCCGATCCGCGTCGAGTTGGCCCGCCTCCCGATTCAATCGGCCGCGGCCATCGCTACCGAGCGCCCGTTCCAAGGGAAGCTCCTCGGGGAATGGTTCTCCGAACTCCGGGCAACTGACCAGCGGAACCTCGTCCAAGAGATCCAGCTCGGGTTGGCACAGGGGGAAGGGGTACAGCAGATCGTTCGCCGGGTGGCTGGGACCCGCGCCAATGGGTTCCAGGACGGAGTCCTGGCGATCACCAGGAGGAATGCGGAGGCGGTGGTGCGGACCGCGGTGAACCACGTCTCAAATGCGGCCCGAGAAGCGGTCTGGGAGGGCAACGAGGATATCGTATCGGCCCTCCGGTGGACGGCCACCCTTGATGGCCGGACATCTGCGATCTGTCGGTCCCGAGACGGGGCGCTCGTGATGCTGGACGATCGGCCACTGCCGGAGGGAGAGCGAGCACTGGAGCCGAACGGGGCGCGGCCTTCTGCCCACGTAAATTGTTTACTTGGCGATAGTTATGTATTGCCCTGTGGCGGGATCACGGCCGCTATGAAACGGTTTTATGCAGGAGAGATTGTGGTCATCCGCACGGCGTCGAAACACGAACTGACCTGCACCCCAAATCACCCGATACTCACAGATCGAGGATGGGTCGCAGCGAAGCTCCTGGATCGCAGCGACCGCGTAATCTGCTACCTTGGGAGTAAGGATCCATTTAGCGGTGTCGAACACGAACACCAGGATGGACCATCTCGAATCGAGAATGTAGCGCGTCCGCTTCTCGAAGGTCCGGGTATGAATTTGGTCTCGACTTCTGGATGCGACTTCCACGGCGATGCGATCGATGGCGAAGTCTGTATTATAGGGACCAAAAGCCTTCTGAAACGTGTCGAAGCAGAGCCCGCGCTCCAGCATCATATCGTTAAACAATCTCTCGAGAGTAGAGGATCGAGAGTCCATCTTTCCCTCCCTGGTTCTGGCACTAAGGCATTTCTCCTGGAGAGACCTCGTTCGTCCTCTAGACGCAATATGGGCGGCCGAAATCTGGGCCGCCCTATCCTCCGGTGTTCTTCTATCCCAGATTCCCTGATTAGCCTCACAGCCTCGTCTTCTCTTCTCGGGATCTCTCCATGCCAGGCGACGAGCCTCTCCGGCACTTCGTCTCGATATTCCTCGTTCCTTGAGAATTCGATAGAGGACGATGTCCGAGAATTCGCGATTTCGGCAGATGTCATGGACTCCCTCTCCGGACACGTATCGTGTGACGAGATCGTCGATATCGAACGGCGTGATTTTTCGGGCCACGTGTTTAACCTCCAAACCGGTTCCGGAATTTATTTTGCCACATTCGGTAACATAATAACACATAACTGCCGATCCGTCATGGTCTCCGTGATCGATGGTGAGGCCCTGGTGGGTAACCGGCCCTTCGTCAGCGATGCCCGCCGGCCAGACGAGCGTCTGGCTGACTTCCGGGCCGAGGCTAGGCGCACCGGACGCCCGATCGGGGAGATCCGCGAGGAATGGGCCGATGAGAACATTGGGAGCGTGCCGGCCAAGATCACTTACGGGGAGTGGCTCGGGGACCAGTCAGCAGCGTTCCAAGACGAGGTCCTGGGTCCAACCCGCGGAGCACTATTCCGTCGCGGCGGGCTGGAGATCCATGAGTTTACTGATCGGAGGGGAAATGAACTGACCCTCGAGGAGCTGGAGGCCCGGCACGGCGATGCCTTTGAAGAAGCGAACTTAGGGGATTGACTTGTATTCAAACTGCTCTTATGATGGGATGCTTGTGACGTACAGATTAACCAAATTCGAGAAGTTCATGCTGATAACGGCCCTCGTGGTCGTCTCGTTCTGGGTCTACATGTCCTTCCGCGACCATGGTCTCGGAGTTCTCAACCGACAATACGAGATCCACACACAGGAGCGGGAGAATCTGCTCGAAGAGCTGAGTGAAGGAATCAAAGGTGGCTAAGCACGGCTCAGCATACAAGGCGTACGTGGTCAAGGGGAAGAAGCGCCCCAAGAAGCCGATCCCGATCACGAAGACCAAGAAGTAAGGACATGCCACTATGTGTGAGTAAGCGGGGTGAGAAGTTTCGAGTCATAGAGTGCCGTACGGGCGACATCGCGAAGAACGACGCTGGTACGGCCATTGATGGCGGTGGATTTCGGAATAAGGCAGACGCCACCAGACAGATGAACGCGGTGAACCTCAGGAAGATGGGTCGGAGGGATGTTCCTCCGGCGCCGAGAAAGTAGAGGAAAAATGATCAAGGAATTTTTGAAATTCTTCTCTCGCATGTGTCGGCGAGAGAGCCCGTTGTCTCGGCTGATCCAGGTCGAGTGGCAGATTGACAGACTTCGAGAGGAGCGGATCAGACTCCGCAGGACTCTGAATCCTACCCTGGAGATGACCGCGACGGAGAAGATTACGCTCGGCTTGACGCCGGGCAGCCCCTACTACTCGAAGAACATTAAGAGGGCGAGGATCTTTCGTCGAGACGAGCTGCCCAACGCTCTCAGGTGGCTCCCGGACATGAATCGAATGTACGCGGAGCCGACGCATCTCAAGTGGCCGGTCTAAGAAGACGAGGAGGATGTAGTGGATTTCGACTTCTCTCAGAACTTGATGGTCAAGGACATCACGCTGGTACCGGAGGACTTTCGCGCCCTTTACGCGGAGGACAAGGTTGCCGGTGATCACAAGATCAAGAGCGATGATCCGACCGTAAAGGGCGCAGTGGCGGCCCTCGTCGGCATGTCGAAGGCACTCAAAGCGCGCCGGATTGAGAAGCCGATCGACCTCACACCTCTTGGCGAGTACGGTCGTAACCCTGAGGAGGTTGTCACCTGGATCAAAACGAAGGTCGACGACTACGAGACCCGGCTGGCGAGCAAAGCGAAAATCGATCTCGAGAAGCTCAAGACCGAGCTTAACGCGCCGCTCCTCAAGGAGAACCACGTCCTGAAAGAGATCAATGGATCCGTCACCGGGCAGCTCAAGGCCGTCCTCGTGGACACCGCCATCAGGTCGGCGCTGGGTGACAAGGCCATCGATCAAGATTTAGTCATGCCGCATGTCAAGGACAAGCTCCAAGTGAGCCAGGAGGATGGCAAGTTCCAGGTTTTCGTGGTGGATATTGACGGCAGGCAGCGGGTCTCGGGAACGACTGCCCAGCCCCTGACGATCGATGAGCTGGTCAAGGAGATGCGGGCCTCGCCAAAGTACGCTCCGCTCTTTAAGAGCGATGCCCCAAGGGGATCGGGATCCTCTCCGGGCGCTTCCTCGACCAGGTCTCTCGGGTCGGAGGTGAAGTTGTCTTCCCTCGAGAAGATTAGTCTGGGACTTGAGCGCGGCGAGCACCGTCGGAACAGGAGCTAGTGGATGGACTACTCCGAGACCTCTCCGGGCGTTAATGACTCCTCGATCAGTAAGCAGACCGTGGTCATTCGCGGAAAAGACGGATCGTTTCTAATCAAGGATGCAGCCTCTGGCCCCCTGATCATGGGTCTTCAGAAGAAGAGACGGAGGGCAAGCAATATCCAGCTCCCTCCTCCTGGCGTGCCGATCCGGCTCGAAGCGATGCCCCCTAGCGCTCGGTAGAAATTTTTCTCTTGACTTATTCCCTGGTCTGATATTATCCTCGCATCTTAGGTGGCCGGGGGATCCGGCGCCGAGTGTGCCCTCCTGAGGGGGATCCGACGGTCGGGGCGAATCGTCGAGAAACATGGAATTCAGGAGGTAACCTACCGTGCCAAGCGTAACCCTCGCAGAATCGGCCAAGCTGTCTCTGGACATGCTAGTGTCTGGCGTCATCGAAAATGTCATCGTCGTCGATCAGATGTTCGAGTTTCTCCCTTTCTCCGAGATCGAGGGCAACTCGCTCGCGTATAACCGAGAGAACGCACTTGGCTCGGCCGGTGTGGCGGGAGTTGGTACCCTCGTCTCGACGGCCGTCAATCCAATCGACAGCTCCACCAACGCCAAGAACCCGGCTACATTCACCCAGGTCAATGTTTCGCTGACCACAATCCTGGCAGACGCCGAGGTGAATGGCCTGATTCAGGCGACCCGGAGCACCATCAATGATCAGAAGGGCGCCCAGGTTGCATCGAAGGCTAAGCATCTCGGGTACATCTTCCAGCACATGTTCATCAACGGTACGGGCGCGGCGAACCAGTTCAACGGCCTCCTGAACCTCGTACCGACCGGTCAGAAGGTGGCCACCGGCGCGAATGGCGGAGCGTTGTCCTTCGAATTCTTGGACCAGCTGCTCGACCTGGTGACGGCTAATAACCAAAGAGTGGACTTCCTCCTCATGCCGAGTCGGACCATCAGGTCCTATAAGGCCCTCCTCCGGACGGCCGGGGGCGGAACCATCGAGGAGTTCATCACGATGCCGAGCGGGGACAAGGTACCATCGTACAGCAGTGTGCCGATCTTCCGGAACGACCGGATCCCCGTGAACCAGGTGAAGGGGACCGGGTCCAATCAGACCACGATCTTCGCCGGGGCCTGGGATAATGGCTCCATGACCGGCGGAATCTCGGGCCTCACTGCCAAAGGGGCGGCTGGAATCCGCGTCGAAGACGTGGGGATCGCCGAGGACAAGGACGAGACTATTACCCGGCTCAAGTGGTACGCGAGCCTGGCCCTCTTTAGCGAGAAGGCCATCTCGAGCGCCGACGGCATCACCAACTAGGTCTATCCGGGTCGGGATCAGCGACGAGCTGGTCCCAGACTTACATAGGAGAAATCGATGGCTTACTTTTTCGTGGAGCTCCCTACTGGATCTCTCAATGCGACCCGGTTCGACGGCGTCGGTACATATCTCGTTGAGGCAGCCAATGCCACCGAGGCGAAAAATATGTGTCGAGCTGAGCATTCCGGTGATTTCGGGTGGGAGGACGCTACGGCTACGCAGATCACGGGCGCTTTCGCGGCTGATCTGCTCGGTTGGGAATACCGCGTACGGGTCAGTCTCGCATCAGGTGGGGAGCCCGATCTGGTCGATGTGAGTGGAAAGGTGGCTGCTGGGCAGATCGGCGTCACCTCCATCACCCTCGGGGCTGGAGGTACTGGCTACACCGTCAACGATGTGCTCACCGTCTCGGGCGGGACGTTCACCGCCTCGGCCCGGCTGAAGGCGACGACCGTAGCGGCTGGCGCCGTGACCGCGGCCGTTGTGATTGATCCAGGGCTCTATACGACCCTGCCGACGAATCCTGCTGCCGTCACCGGCGGGACCGGGACTGGGGCGACCTTTAACCTCACTGGTACATCGAGTCTGAACAACGTCGTGATGTGCGGCGTCCTGACGAAGAAGTTGCAGGATACGGCGCCAATCGCCGGTGCGACCTTCGAGCCGGCGAGCAATCTGCTGACTGTGGCGGCTGCTAGTGACAACCTGGGCGATCGGACGCTGCGGGTGGAGACGTTTCCCCCAGGCGCTAAGGAACTGATGCCGTCGAGCCCGCTGGTGGGTACAATCGTCCACCAGGGCGCGGTTGGCGCGGCCTTGACGGTCGTCCTTCCGCTCCCAACCCCGATCCCAGTTGTCATTCGGAGATTAAAATAATGGGTAGTGTAATCCTGCGGCACATCAAGACTACCCCCGAGGGATGGAGTACGTACTCTGCGAGATGGAGCAACGTCGGGGAGGGTCTGCCACGCAGGCCGCAGCGCATGGCTCCAGAGATGCTCATTCCACAGAGAGAGACCGATAGGCGCTTCATCCCGAGGGGTGTCGATCGGAACACTCCGGGGGGCGGGAGACTGTGAGTGGCATTCCTCATCCAGAACGATTCCGGCTCCGTGAGCGGGGCTAACGCCTACGTCACCGCCGCCGAGTTCAAGGCCTACCATGCGGACCGAGGGGCGGACGTGGCCGGCGAGGCGGATGCCGACGTCCAGATCGCGATCATCAAGGCGACCGACTATATGGACCACCGCTTCCGCTTCCGGGGGGACCGCTCGACCGTCGCCCAGCGGACGGCGTGGCCCAGGACGCTCCCGGAGGATGACGACCAACATGCCAGGAGTGGCATACCACAGGAGGTTAAGGAGGCGTGCATGGACTACGCGCTGATCGCGTTGACCTCCGAGCTGAACCCGATCCCCACGCGGGACGCCGCAGGGGCCGTGGTCCAGTCCAGGAGCGAGCAGGTCGGGCCGGTGTCGGAGTCCACCAGCTATATCGGTGGCGCCACGTTCTCGGAGCCCCGCTACCCGAAGGCCGACTTCAAACTCCGCGGGCTGATCGAGCAGTCCGGTTACCTCGTGAGAGGATAGGATGGCCCGGTTCGACATCCTGATCGCCACCGCCAAGCGGCTGCTGGCCAGGAACGGGGAGACCTCCACGCTGTCCCGGGCTACCCCCGGGACACCGGCGGATCCGGCGAAGCCGTGGGAGCCCGGGGCGCCGGGCGTGACGAACACGAAAGTATCCGCGGTCTGGCTTAATGAGTCGGTCATCCGCCGAGCCACGCTTGCCAAGGAGGGCGAGGTGTTCGCCATCCTGGCCGGGAAGGATCTCAAATCCGATCCGGACCCGGCGACGGACGTCCTGATCAGGGCCGACAAGAGCCGGTGGGCGCTGATCGAGGTCAGGCCTCTGAACCCCAATGGGCAGAATCTTATCTTCGAGGTTACGGCGAGGCAGTAGGTATGCCGACGACCTTCGATGCGGCTAGGGACGAGATCCTCGGGGCCTTCAGGACGCGGTGGGAGGCCGACGCGGCGGCGATCGTCGGGTTCGTACCCGACGTGTTTTACGACGGAGTACCGAGGACTAGCGCCCCATCTCCGGATAAGCCATGGGCCGATGTGACGATTCGGCACACGTCGGGTGCCCAAGCGACCCTCGCCCAGGACACGGGCAAGCGGCGCTTCGAGAAGACCGGGATCGTGACCGTGGGCGTGTTCGCCCCCCTCGGGCAGAACCGCGGCCTCGAGGACGGCGAGAAGCTGGCTATGGTGGCTAAGAAGGCCTTCGAGGGTAAGGCGACCGCCGGCGGCGTCTGGTTTCGGAACGTGCGGATCTCGGAGGTGGGACAGGACGGGCCCTGGTTCGCTTTTCAAATTTTGGCCGAGATGCGATATGACGAGTTCGTGTGACGTGGTAGAATTACGGAGGAGTAAATAGATGGTCGCTGTTCTTAAGATCGACAGTAACGTCGTGGGTCTCCGCATCGCGGAGGAGACGAGCCTGAAGGTCCTTCCGGGGACTCCAATCTGGGATCCGTTCGAGCCGAACTCCTTCGCCGACTTCGGCGGGGAGATCACGACAGTCGCCAGAAATCCCATTAACCCGGGGCGTCAGCGCAAGAAGGGCGTGACGACCGACCTCGACGCGAGCGGCGGGTTCAATACGGATCTGACACAGACGAACCTCCAGAAGCACCTCCAGGGGTTCTTCTTCGCGGACCTGCGGATCAAGACCGACCTGGACGTGGCGATCGTGGACACCGGCGATACCGGCGACGACTATGAGCCGGCGTCCGGCGGGACCGGCTTCCGGGTGAACGACCTGCTCTTTGCCTCGGGGTTCGCCGTCTCGCAGAATAACGGCCTGAAGGTAGTGACCGGCACCGTGACCGCGACGAGCGTCCCGGTGATCACGCCCCTAACCCCAGCTACCGGGCAGACCGGCAAGATCACTCGGGTCGGGCATCAGTTCGCCACGGGCGACGCCCGGATCGATACGTCCGGAGCCCTCCCGAAGTTGGTCACGACCACCAAGGATCTGACCCAGCTCGGGGTGATCCCGGGCGAGTACCTCTTCGTCGGCGGGGACGCGACCGCCGAACAGTTCGCCACGGTCGGGAACAATGGCTTCGCTCGGGTGCGCTCAGTCGCCACGAACGCGATCGAATTCGATAAAACGGCCGGCAATATGGCGACCGACCTTGGGACTGGCAAGACCATCCGGGTCTTCCACGGGGCCAGGGTCCTCAAGAATGAGACCGGTACCCTGATCAAGCGGCGCACGTATCAGCTCGAGCGGACCCTCGGGGCGCCGGACGACGCGCTTCCGACCCAGGTCCAGAGTGAGTACGTCGTGGGAGCCGTTACGAATGAGCTGACACTGAACATCCCGGTGGCCGACAAAGTAACGCTGGACCTGACCTACGTCGGGCTGGACGTGGAGCAGAGGACCGGCGCGACTGGCGTGAAGTCCGGCACCAGGCCGGCCCTCATCGAGGCCGACGCGTTCAACACGAGTTCTGACTTCTCCAGGATCAAGCTGGCCCGATTCGGGGCCAGCACGACGAATCGGGAGGCGCTCACGGCGACGGTGGGTGCCGGCGGTACGGGATATACCGTGAACGACATTCTAACGATCGTCGGCGGGACCTTCGCGGTCGCGGCCAAGTTCAAGGTGACGACCGTGAGCGCCGGCGCGGTGACCGCCGTCGTGGTGGACACCCGCGGTAGCTACACGATCACGCCGTCGAACCCGGCGGCCACGACCGGCGGGACCGGCACCGGGGCGACTCTGAACGTGACTTACGCGTTCATCGACACGTGGGCCAATCCGACTCCGCTCTTCGCGTTCGCCAGCGACCTGAGCCTGACCGTGAACAACAATGCGGACCCCCTGAAGGCGGTCGGTGTCCTGGGGGCCTTCGAGGTGGGCGTGGGGACCTTCGAGGTCGGCGGGTCGATGACCGTCTTCCTCGCCGACATCCCGGCGATCCAGGCCGTGAGGGACAACAGCGATGTGACGCTCGACGTGCACCTCGTGAAGTCCAATGCCGGGATCTCGGTCGACGTGCCTCTTCTGACCCTCGGCGACGGGAGGCCGGATGTTGCTCAAGATGAGCCTATCACGCTGCCCCTAACGATCAATGCGTCCACCGGGGCGAAGATCAGCACGAGTCTGGACCATACGCTTTTGATCTGCTTCTATGATTTTCTCCCAAGTGCTGCTGACGTGTAATGCCTCCTGGATCCTATTACCGAGACCAGTTCCTCTCGGACGTCCGGCTCAGCTCCGGCGAGCACTCCGGCGCGGCGGTCACGACCGTCGTCCCGGGGGCCGCGGGTCTCCGGACGTTCATCTTTCACATGCATTTCTCCGGGAACAATATCGCCGTCAGCGCGGCGGACATGGCGATCGACCTAGGGACGATGGGCGCGCACTTCAAGTGTCGGATACCTCTGAGCGGTCATCAGACCATCGAGGTCAACTTCGGGGACTACCCGCTGATCGTCTCGGCGGGGCAGGGCGTCAGCATAGCGACGTTCTCTCCGTGGCTCGGTCAGTGCTCCGGGACGTTCCAGTGGGTGCAGGCGGC
>Ga0184634_10000048_pt1 | contig 24834 bp, 26 predicted proteins | sample PLM31_200_b1_FD_133016 | JGI IMG/M metagenome (GOLD analysis project Ga0184634, IMG submission 133016) | Groundwater sediment microbial communities from an aquifer in East River, Colorado, USA - PLM3-1_200_b1 | ecosystem: Environmental > Terrestrial > Soil > Riparian zone | place: USA: East... | reverse complement strand
GCCGGTACCGAGCACCGTGACAGGAATTGTAAACACACTGCCGGGGGCATTGCGCTCATTCAACGAGGCCGGCTCTACCAATCTCAGCTATCTGACGGACCTCTTCGCCATCTATCCTTTTTTGGTCAGCGATATTAAAAACCCGATCTCCAGGGAGCTGCGGGGATTTGTCTCAAGGGCCATGCTTCTGGTCAAGGTCAAAGAGGGATACCCGGCTGCCAAAGTGGAGCAGCAGGTGCGCTCGGTTCTACCCAACGCGCCGGTGCGCCTTTTGGAGCGGGAGGTCAAGAAGATGAAGGGCGACATGTTTATCTCCCTCGCGCAGGAGAATATGCGTCTTTATGTCCTGGGGGGCTTTTTGATCGCGCTCCTTGCCCTCATTTCGATCTCAACGATCAATTTTACCGAAAGCCGACGCATCTATGCCCTCCTCCGCCTCAGAGGCGCAACGCCCCGGCATCTGATCGGAGTCTCCCTCTCTGATCTCTTGATGCCCGTGCTGCTGGGAGGCCTCATCGGTTCCGTCCTTGGCCTCTTTGCCGGCTTCAACGTAGTCCACCGCATCTGGATGATTCCCAAGCAAGTCACCCCTGCTATCGTGGCGAGCCCCAGCTTCCTCGTGTCGCCGGCAAGTCTCTTGATGACCATAACTCTCTTGGCACTTTTCGCCTGTGCAGCGCTCTGCTTGAGCCTCAGGATCTATCGCAAGAGCGCCCGTGTCGCTCTGAGCGAGACCTAATGTAAGGGCCCGCAGGACGCGGGAGCGGATGGGGCTTTTTTAAAGGACCAGCCATGTTCTATCGCTATCGCTTCGAAGCGGGGATCTCCCCGTCCTTAAGCCGCATCCCTCTTCACGTGCGCATGAAGCTGGATCTGACGGGAGTCAAGATTCCCCTTAAGGCTTGGCTCGCCTTTAGCCTGGAGGAGAGGTGGGCCCTCTGCCACCTGCCGGTGGAGAGCGAGGAGGAGAAGAAAAATTTTACTGCTTATCTCGACTTTCTCTCGCGCCGGTATGGTGGAGAGGGGGTGATCCTGGTCCCGCCGGTGGCCAATTTTCCCTGGACAGATCGGGATCACGTCCCTGACCCGGTCCAGTCGAAGAGTCGGGAGATAGGGGAGCCGGTGAGGCCTCAAGAGTGGGCCCAATGGAATCTCTATCAGCGTTACGCCCTTTTCAAGCTCTCGATCTCGAAGAATGAGCCTGAGCAATTTTATGGAGCCCTCAGGGAGTTCCGCGAAGCAAGCAGCGGCTCATCTTAGCGGGGTGATCCTGGCTGGGGGGAAGGGTTCCCGTTTCGGCCGGGACAAGTCCCGGATGGAACTTGCCGGGAAGAGGGTGCTGGGGCACCTGGGCGAAGTCCTGCGCCGGTTTCCCTTCGAGCGGCTTGCCCTGATCACCGCTTCCGGGAAGGGCGAGGGCGCGCCTGAAGACTTTGTGACCCTGACTGATGATCAGGAAGGGTTGGGACCGATCGGCGGGATCACGACCGCCCTGAGGCGCCTCCCCGGGGGTATCTTGGTGACCGCCTGTGATATGCCTTTGGTCTCTGTCCCGGTGATCGAGTGGCTGCTCAGTGAGTATGATCCCCGCGCGGGTGCTATTATCCCGCGCCACTCCGCCGGCATCGAGCCGCTTGTGGGGATCTACGGCAAGGGCCTGCTTCCGCGCCTGGAGGAGGCGATCCGGAGCGGCCGTTATGCCCTCCATTTTGTGCTGGAAGATTCCCAAGTGCGCTTCGTGAAGGTGCCAGAAAGATTCTCGGCAGAGCGCGAGTTTGCCAATATCAACACGCGCGAGGATTATGAACGGGTCTTGAAGCTGATGGGCTCCCTGCGCCCGGGGCCGAACCCGGCTAAGTCCAACTCCTAGTCTATTTTTTCAGCCGCTTGCTCAGCCCTGACTGAGGCTTGAGGACGGCTCTCTCGACCTTGCAGTTTGTCCAGGGAGACTTTGATCCCGTGGCGGGCAAAGATCTCTTGGAGCCTGGGGAACTGCTCCAGGAAGAAGAGCGTTGTCGAATGGTATCCGTGAAGTAGGATCTCCCGCTTGAGCTGCAGGCTGATGATGCTGTGAAGGAACATGATGGTTTCTGAGGGCTTGGGCTGGATGAGGAGGAAATCCTTGTCCGGATACTCCACCAGGTATCTCTTAAAGGCCAAGTGCAGCCGGGTGGAATGGTTGATCCTTAAGGACTGATCGTAAATGTAAGAAAGCCCCTTCTCCGCCAGACTGGCGCAATAGCCGGAGATCGTCGGAAGGCAGACCTGGCTCCGGTCGTTGATAATATACTGCACCGGGGTGATCACAAAGATCAGGCCGGCCCCATGATTGATGGCGATGTCCATGTGGGCCACCCGCCCCACTCCTCCATCCACATAGTCTCGGCCCCGAATCTGAACGGGCTGGAAGAAGATCGGCATGGCCGAAGAGGCAATCACGGCGGTGGAGATAGGAACATCGGAGAAGCCTTCTTCGCCAAAGACATCATACCTTCCCCGGTCGATGTCTACTGCCGGGATATAGAGCTCCCTGGCGAGTTTGCGAAAGTCGTTGGTGTAGCCGTCCTGAGAGAAGAACGTGGCCAGGTGGTTATCTAAGTTTTTCAGAGAGAAGAAACCGGAGGGGAGGTTCTCCTGGAGCAGGTGAAAGAGGTCGAGGCGGGAGATGTGTTTGCGCTCTCGGAGATAGCTTTTCAAGACGGGGAAAAAAGACTTGAGAATTTTTTTACCGATGCAAAAAATGTCGCGCATGCTCAAGAGGCCGTAGACATTGGTCCGGTTGTAATTAAAAGGACTTTCCTGATCCTCCAGGATCGCCTGAAAGATGGTGCGGGGCTTCACCCTGTTGGCTATGAGGGAGGCCACCGCGGCCCCGGCGCTGGTCCCGACATAGATATCGAAATCATTGATCGAGAACCCTTCAGAAAAAAGATCGTCCAGGGCCGTCAAGGCGCCAATCTCATACATCCATCCGGGGATTCCGCCACCGGCGAGGACCAGAGCCGTCTTTCTCTTTTCCCTTTTCATGCTGCCTTTTCCTGCGCCTTTCTCTTCTCCTCTTCGAGGAGAGTCCTTCTTAAGACCTTCCCCACCGCTGTCCGCGGTAGCTCAGATCGGAACTCCACCGATCGGGGGAGCTTAAAGGCGGCCAGTTGGCCTTTGCAGAAGTCCATAATCTCTTCTGCCGTTGCCTTTTCACCGTCCTTCACCACGATATAGGCCTTGACGGTCTCCCCGGTGAACGGATCCGGCACTCCCACCACAGCGGCCTCCTTGACCTTGGGATGGCGGTGCAGGACCTCTTCGATCTCCCGGGGATAGACGCTTTCCCCCTTGGTTTTGATCATATCCTTTTTCCGGTCCACGATAAAAAAATAGCCCTCCTCGTCCATCTTGGCAATGTCCCCCGTATAGAGCCATCCATCTCTCAAGACCGCTGCCGACTCCGCGGGCCTGTTCCAGTATCCGGACATCACCTGGGGACCGCGTACAATCAGCTCCCCGATCTCTCCCGCCGCCATCTCCTTGCCCTCCTGGTCCGGGTCCACGATCTTTGCCTCGGTATCCGGGTAGGGAAGGCCGATGCTGCCCGTCTTGCGCCCGCCATAGATCGGGTTGCAGTGGGTCACCGGTGAGGCCTCCGAAAGCCCGTAGCCCTCCACCAGCCTGCCGCCGGTCAGCTCCTCAAATCGCCTCTGCACCTCTTCATGGAGCGGCCCTGCCCCCGAGATGCAGGCCTTGATCGAGGAGAGGTCGAAGCTTTTCACCTTCTCATGGTGGTTCACCGCGGCGTACATCAGCGGAACCCCGGGAAAGATGGAGGCCCGGTGCCTCTCGATCATTCTCAAGGCCTCTTCCGTGTGGAAGCGGGGGAGGAGGACGAGGGAGGAGGCGGTGGCGATCGCCAGATTCATGCAGACGCTCATCCCGTAAGCATGAAAGAAGGGGATCACGGCGAGAAAGACCTCCTGGCCTTCCTTGAGGTTGCCGATCCAGTGCTTGCACTGAAGGGTATTGGCCGCGAGATTTTTGTGCGTGAGCATCACCCCTTTGGGGGTCCCGGTGGTCCCGCCGGTGTACTGGAGCAGGGCGGTCTCTCCGCAAGAGATCTCCGGCAGGGAGGACTGCGGTTTGGCAGAGCGCAAGAGCTGAAGGAAATCGTACACCGGGGGTTCTCTTTTCACCTTAACTCTTTGGCCCTCTCTCCACGCCTTGAGGAGAAAGAGGGGGCGCTTCCACCAGGGGAGAAAGTCGGAGAGGGAGGTGAGGAGAATGTGCTTGAAGGCGATCCGCCCCCGGGCCTGTGCGATCCGCGGATAAAAGAGATCGAGGGAAAGGATCGTCTTGGCCCCGGAGTCGATGAGGAGCTCTTCCAGCTCTCGCTGCACCAGAAGAGGGTTGACCATCACAACAATGGCGCCGGCCTTCAAGGCGCCGTAGTAGCCGATGACCGCCTGAGGAGAATTGGGCAGCATGATCGCAACCCGCTCTCCCCTCTGGATGCCGAGTTGGAGCAGGAGCCGGGCATATCGGCCGGTCAGATCCTCTAGCTCCCCGTAGGTCACCACCCGACCATAGAAGACCAGGGCTGGCCGCTCTGGAAAGCGCCGCGCCGATTCCCCTAAGAGGTGGAAAAGGGGCACCTCAGGATAGGCGATGGAACGGGGGACATGAGCTTCATAGAAGGCGAGCCATGGTTGGTCCAATTTTTCTTCCTTTCTCAGGTTCCCATTATATCTTTTTTCTGAGAGTGATTGAAGCATAGTGATAAAAATCGTCGTTGTTGCCAGAAGATTGCCAGCGGTGATGTGCTGATCAAAATGGAGCTTAAAGTCCTTGTCGGTTACGTTCTGGGAGCCGCAGCGGCCCTGGGGACGCTGATCGCGGGATGGTATCTTGGGGAAGGACGCCCGCTGACATTCCTGGTGTGGGTCACTGGTGGGATCTTGGGATGGATCACCGGTATCGTTGCCTTTTTTCCCCCTCAAATCCCCGCCAGATTCAACTCCACTTTCGTGTAGCCCTGCCCCTGGGCCCAGAGGTCCAGGGCCGGCGTGGCGATCTCATCGACGGTGGGGACTGCCAAGCCATCCGTGGTCAAGTCTATTCCTTTAATGTAGTGCTTGCAGGTATCGCAGGCCTCGACTCTAAGGCTGGGAAACTTTTCGGTCTGGTAATAAGGAAGCCTGTAGGGATCGAGCTCTTGGCAACGGGCGCAGCAGATGCGGTTGATGGGCCAGGTGGTAAAGCAGAGGGAACAGATCAGGTATCTTCTCGCCCCTTCGGCGCCCCCACCCACTGTCGAAGGCGGGCTTTGCCGGCAGGACATTTGGGGTGCCCCGCCGCAAAAGGGGCAGTGACCCGCTGTAAGGGATCGGCCTTGGACAGGTATCTGGTGAGTTGCAAGAAAGGCCGCATAGGGCTGGAGAAAGGCCTTCGGGAAAAAATTACCACTGGCGATTTCCTCTCCCCGCCAGTAGGAGAGGAGGAGCTCCTCCTCTCTTTTAGTTTCCCATTGGGAGATCTCCTGGGCCTGAGAGCAGAGAAGGGTAGGGCCTTTGTCACCGGCCCAGTCTAAGAAGAGGTCAAAATAGCCCGTCAAGGCGTAAAGATCAGCAGAGAGAGAACCCGAGAGCCCGGTCTCCTCCAGGGAATCAAAGAAGCTCCTCTGGAAGATCAGCAAAGACTGATAGAAAGAGAGGAGCTCACGGGCATCACCGTGAGCCGCGAGGAGATGTTCGGCTCTCTCCGGGCCTTTTTCCCAGGGAGGCTCCATGTTGCCTCATCTAGTGTAGTGAGTCTAACACTTCTTTACTTAAGCAATGTCACCCTGAACGAAGTGAAGGGTCTCATGGATTTGGAAAGACGAGATTCTTCGCTTCGCTCAGAATGACAATCAAAGTAAAGGGACTTATGACTCACAACACTAGGCTCTTTTGCGGCTAGCCTCCTGATACCAGCGGGGATGGTGCCCTTTAGCCCAGCCTTTGGTGACGCTCCCGCGCGTCATGGCGCGCAGGGTCCCGCCAAGGGCAAAGAGGGTTATATAGAGGTGGTAGATGACGGCTACAGCGAAGAGGATAAAGACGACCTCATGCAGGGGATAGGAGAGATAGCGTAGCCAAAGTGGGAGGGAGGCGGGGAACCAGATCACGACTCCGGTAAGGAGCAACACCAGGCCGCCGATGCAGACGGCCCAGAAGAAGAGCTTCTGCCCGCCATTGAACTTGCCCACGTCCGGGATCTCTTCATAGCGCATATAGCGTTGGAAATTTTTGATCCAACGGGTATCTGCCGCCTCCCACTTCATCTGGTTGGCCCAGCGCAGGAACAGAAGGATCATCCCCAGGGTGAAAAATAGCGAGAACCAGGGGTGTAACAGCCTGGTGCTGTAGCCGCCGCCGAAGAGGCCGGTCAGGAAATAAAAGCGGGGTGAAAAGAGCGGCAGTCCTGAGAGAAAGGCGAGGATGAAGAAGACAGCGACCCACCAATGCGCCAGGCGGATATAGAAGGAGTGGCGTACGACCACTTCCCCCTGAAGGTGATCCTCCGCATTATACTTCATCTCTCTCCTCCTTTTTGCCGTAGCGCATGAAGTGGGCGAAGGCCCCGACCACGCCCAAGAGCATGAAGAGATTCCCCAAGGGTTTGAGCACCATCTTCATCAGACCAAGGTAGGCAGGCACCTTCGGGTTTTTGGGCAGGCCGCCGTACAGTTCGGGCTTATCTCCGTAGGCTAAGATCGAAATCACATGGGTCCCGCCCACGCCTGGGGGATCGTAAATGGCGGCATTTTTGAAGCCCTGGGCCTTGAGTTGCTCCACCCTCTTTTCGGCGATGTCGAGGAGGTTGCCTTTGGTACCGAACTGGAGACAGCCGGTCGGACAGGCCTTGATGCAGGCAGGTTCCAGTCCCACAGAGACACGATCGGAGCATAGCGTACACTTGTAAACCTTGCCGGACTTTGCGTTGATCCGTGGGACATCAAAGGGACAGCCGCTGATGCAGTAGCCGCAGCCGATGCAGTTGGCCTGGTTAAAATCGACGATGCCATTGTTGTATTGCACGATTGCGCCCGGTGCCGGGCAGGCCTTGAGACAGCCCGGATCCTCGCAATGCATGCACTGGTCTTTGCGCATGAGCCAGGCAAACTGGCCATCCTCTTCGTGCTCGTCAAAGCGGATCAGGTTCCAGAAATTGGCTGTAAGGTCAGGCAGGGTCTGGTAGGTGCCGAACTGGTAGGTCTCCTCCGATTGCAGATCGTTCCATTCCTGGCAGGCTACCTCACAGGCCTTACAGCCGATGCAGGTCGTGGTGTCGATCAGCTTGGCGACTTTAGGGGCCTGGCGTACCGCCGTGGAAGGAGCCAGGGTTGCTGAGATTCTTTGGATCTCCATATTGCTGGGCATGATCGTCCCTCCTCTCTACACCTTCTCCAGGTCGACCAGGAAGGTCTTGTATTCGGGCATGGAGGAGTTGGCATCGAGGACTGTTGGCGTCAGGAAGTTGGCCAGAGGGCCGGTGCTCCGTCCGGCAAATCCCCAGTGGATCGGGAAGCCGATCTGGTAGATCTTCTTGCCGCTGATCATCATGGGTTTGATGCGCTTAGTGACCATTGCCTTTCCCCTGATACTGCCGCGAGCGGAGGTTATCTTGACCATCTGCTCGTTTGTGATCCCCTTTTCCTTTGCCAGTTCCTCGGGGATCTCGACGAAAAATTCAGGCTGAACCTGGGCCAGCCGCCTGATGTGTTTGGTCCAGAAATGGAAATGTTCGGTTAAGCGGTAAGTGGTGCAGACGTAAGGGAACTTATCCGCCGTGCCGAACACGTCCTTGTCCGTGGCCAGGAGCTTGGCCGTTGGATTGCTCGTGACCTTAGGGTGAAGCGCGTTTTCTACCGGCGTTTCCAGGGCTTCATAGTGCTCAGGGAACGGCCCTTCGGCAAAATCTATCGCGTAGAGTTTGGCCACTCCCTCAGGCAGCATGATGAAAGCGCCCAGGCCGGCCTCAGGCGGGCTGTCCGGCTTGTAGTCGGGGACATCGCCCAGCCAGCGCTCCCCACTCCACCAGATCCCGGCACGTCTCGAGTCCCAGGGTCTCCCTTTAGCGTCGGCCGAGGCGCGGTTGTACATGACCCGCCGGTTGGCCGGCCAGTTGAAGGCCCAGTTGTGGAACATCCCCAGGTCTGAGGGGTCTGAGGTTACCCGCCGTGCGGCGTTGTTGCCGGCCTCGGTGTAATAACCTGAGTGGAGCCAGTTACCGCAGGCCGTGGTCCCGTCATCCTTAAGAGCGGCAAAGCCCGGGAGTTGCTGGCCCGCTTTCAGAACGACCTGCTTGGTCTGCTCATCGACCTGGTCCACCATGGTCTTCCCGTTGATCTCTTTGGCCAGCTCCTCTGACGTGGGGCTGAGCGGGTTGGCGTAGTTCCAGGTGAGGTGCAGGATCGGCTCGGGGAATTTGCCCCTCTCTTTCTGGTAGAGCTCACGGATCTTTATGAAGATCCGGGCCAAGATCTCCATGTCCTGTTTGGCATTCCCAGGAGGATCGATGGCCTTCCACTTCCACTGGATCCAGCGCGCCGAGTTGGTGAAGGCCCCGTCCTTCTCGGCGAAGTTCGCCGCCGGCAGGACAAAGACCTCGGTCTTTACCTGCTCCGGCGGGAGACCTCCCATCTCCTTGGGCGCTTTCCAGAAGATGGCGGTTTCGTTCTGGAAGTTCTCTACCATCACCATCCAGTCCATCTTAGCCAGGGCAGCTATGGTCTTGCCGGAGTTGGGGGCGTTGTTGACCGGATTCATTCCGAAAGAGACCAGACCCTTAACGATCCCCTTATACATGTCGTCAATGGCATAGACATAGCTGTGGTTGCTCGTCATCTTGGGGAGGTAGTGATAGGCGAAATCGTTCTCCTTCTTGGCCTGGCTTCCGTACATGGCCTTTAAAAAACTCACCATGAACTTGGGATAATTCTGCCAATAGTTCATGACGTTGGGGCGCAAGGGCTTGGGCGTCACCGCTTCCAGGTACTGCTGGAGCGTCTGCCACTCAGGGATGGGCATCCTTAGGTAGCCCGGCAAAGTGTGAGTTTGAGTCATGTCCGTGGCGCCCTGGATGTTGGAGTGGCCGCGCAGCGCATTCACTCCACCTCCGGGACGGCCGACATTGCCCAAAAGGAGCTGCATCATCGCCGCTGCCCGGATGATCTGCACGCCGGTTGAGTGATGGGTCCAACCCAGGGCGTACAGGATAGTACCTGCCCGATCCGGGGTGTAGGTGGAGGTAATAATCTCGGCCACCTTTATGAAGGTCTCCACCGAACAGCCGGTGATCTGAGAGACCATCTCCGGCGTGTAACGGGAATAGTGCTTCTTTAAAAGCTGGAAGACTGAGCGGGGGTGGCGGAGCGTGGGGTCGACCTTGGCATATTGCCCGTCCATCTCATAGGCCCAGGTTGCTTTGTCGTACGATTTCGTTTTTGGGTTGTAGCCGGAGAAAAGGCCGTCATCCCCGGGCAACTTGAGACCTTCCTTAATAATAAAGGGGGCATTGGTGAAGAGCTTGATGTACTCTTCATGATATCGTTTGTTCTGCAGGGCATAGTTGATGATGCCGCCGAGGAAGGCGATGTCGGTGCCCGCGCGGATCTGGACAAAGTGGTCCGAGACCGCCGCGGTCCGGTTAAAACGCGGATCTATCGTGACAAGCTTGGCGTTGCGGCGCTTTTTGGCGTCAATGACCCACTTGAATCCGCAGGGGTGATTTTCGGCGGGATTCCCGCCCATGACCAGGATGACATCGGCATTCTTAATGTCCACCCAACCATTAGTCATCGCTCCGCGTCCGAAGGTGGGGGCCAAACTGGCCACCGTCGGACCGTGTCATATCCGTGCCTGGTTGTCGGCGTAGACCACCCCCAGGGATCTCAGGAACTTGACATAGAGGAAGTTGAACTCGTTGGTGTCGGTGCAGCCACCGATCATGGCTATGCCCGGGGTCTGGTTGATAACCTTTCCCTGGTCGTCTTTTTCGCGGAAGGTCTTGTCCCTGGTGGTCTTGATGGTTCTCGCAATCCGCTCGATCGCCTCATCCCAGGAGATCTCCTGCCACTCCTTCGCCCCCGGAGCGCGATAGAGAGGCTTGGTCAGCCGGCGGTCGTTGACAATATCCTCTTTGAGGGTAATCCCTTTGGGGCAGAGGGTGCCTCGGTTGATCGGATGGTCCGGGTCTCCCTCCACGTGGACCACCGTCGGGCCGGTGACATTGATGGCCCGGTCACCGGTGGTGTGGATGATTACCCCGCAGCTCACCGAGCAGTAAGGACAGGTGGAGCGGGTCTCCGTGGTGCGGGCGATCTTGAACTCGCGGAGCTGGCCGTAGGCTGGGGTGAGGTCGAAGCCGAAGGCGGACACACCCAGACCGCCAAGGGTAGTAGCCTTTAAAAAGGTCCTCCTCGATAGCTCCATAGCGCCCTCCTTTTTCTAACGAAGGGTTAAATCTTGGTCTCTGGTGGCCTGGCGAAAGGTAAGGGTACCAACCTAAGGCTCCCTATATTTCTTTTCTCACACCCTGTCAAGAAAAAAATAATGGCGGTGGCCCAATAAACCCTATTGACATGATCGACTTCAGGGGTCTAAAGTTTCGACCAAAGCTCGTCTGGAGTTGATGGATAACTGTGGCAAAGCGTGTCCCCGGTGAGATTACCATGGCCAGGCATGTCCCTGTGGAGATCAACCATATAAGGGAAAAGGGGGTGGTGCGCATCACCTGGGAGGATGGCCATGTCGGCGATTACACCCTGGGATACCTGCGTGGCTACTGTCCCTGCGCTCTATGTCAGGGGCACGGTGGGGAATCTAAGTTGATTGAGGTGCCGGATCCGAAGCTCGCCAAGATCAGCGCCGTGGGGAATTACGCGATCCAGTTCACCTGGGACGACGGACACAATACCGGCATTTATACCTTTGATTATTTGAGATCCCTCTGCCCCTGCCTTGAGTGTAAAGAAAAGGGCAGCGGTTAAACCATGGCCGATCCCACATTTGTTTCCGGGGAGATCGCCCGGGTTGCCGGAGAGGAGATTCGGAGCGACGAGGACCGGGTCGCCGTGGAGGAACCGTTGGAGATCCGGCTGGGCCGCTCCCCCATCGCCGTGACCATGCGCACCCCGGGGCACGATCGAGAGCTGGCCGCGGGGTTTCTCTTCACTGAGGGGATCATTCGCGGTCCGGAAGATATCGCTGCGATCCAGGGGCCTGATCGGAAGCTGCCCAATGTGGTCAGCGTCCAGCTTCGGCCTGGGGTCCGTTTTGACCCGAGCCGCCTCAAACGCCATTTTTACACCACCTCCAGTTGTGGGGTGTGCGGCAAGACGACGCTCCAAGCGATTCGGGTGAAGACCAAGCCTGTCTCCAGCCTTTTGAAAGTATCCTTAAATCTCCTTTACGGCCTCCCGGAAAGGCTGCGCGCGGAGCAGGAGACCTTTGAGGAGACCGGTGGCCTCCATGCCTCCGCCCTCTTTGATGAGAGGGGAGATCTCCTTTACCTGCACGAAGATGTGGGGCGGCACAATGCGGTGGATAAGGTCGTGGGTGCTGCTCTGCTGGACCAGAAGATCCCTCTCAACGCTCATATCCTCATGGTGAGCGGCCGCACGAGCTTCGAGATCGTGCAGAAGGCGCTGGTCGCCGGCATCCCGGTGGTCGCTGCGGTCTCCGCCCCTTCGAGCCTGGCGGTGGCCCTGGCGCGCGAGTTTCAGATGACTCTGGTGGGGTTTCTGCGCGGGCGCAGGTTTAATGTCTACGCCGGAGGGGAGAGGCTCATCGGCCGGTGAGCGATCACCAGACGATCCGCGCCACTTTGTAGTTCTGCTGCAGGAAGTTTTTCGCGCCCTCCAGGGCCTCTTTTTCGCTCGCTCCGGTGAAGCGGTGGGGGATGCCCAGATGGCCGAGCATCAGGCAGGTCTCGTTCAGGCCGCGGTCAGAGACAAAGGCGATATAGGCCGCCCAGCTATCCTTTTCCTGGACAGTCCTCACCTCCAGCCGGGCAATGCCGTTGAGTGAAGAGATCTCGACATCAAACTTCATGGCACAAAGCGTGCCTTTCAAGTTTCTGGTTTGGGGTTCCGAGTTTCTGGTTGAGATCGAAGCTAAATTACGGATAGGGGTGCTCCATGGCGGCGCGTTTCATCTGCGCGTGGAGATCGACCAGAGTGAGGGCGCAGTATTCCATCGAATAGCCGGCCCGGAACTCGATCTTGCCATCCTCCAGGGCGCGCTGCAGCACCGTGCGATTGAAGGTCCCGTGGCCCATGGCCACCTCGCCCCCTTCCCCCAAGGCGTGCGGCTCCAGGTCGGCTTCTTCGTGAGTGGAAAAGTAGACCGCCTGCTCCTTGGTGAATTGGTAGTGAGTGGTGAGGGCCTTATACCACTCGCCGGACCAATGGGACAGCGACTCCTCGTAGACATGCAGACCCCACAGCTCTACCAGAGAGCCATCGATAAAGACCTTATGGCAGAAGTCGTTGAGCGCCCGAGCCTCCGGGAGATAGGGATCCTCCAGGACCTCCTTGCGGCTGAGGCCCATGACCTCGGCGGTCTTGAGCAGGACCAGCACGTGTCCCGGCGGCTTGGGAGAGATGAGCTCATCGGCGATCTTGGCGCAGAAGGGACCCAGGAGATCAAAGTGGTGCACGAAAAAAGGGAGGTGGGTGTAGTAGGAGAGGGCATTTAAGGCATTGACCTCCATGGAGAAGTGGCCCCAATTTTTGAAGAACTGCCGGATCACCGGCATCGAGAGCTTCCCTTCGCGCAGTTGGGTCATGAAGGGGCCGTTATGGATCTTTTCCTTCCAGCGTTCGTACATCTTGCTGTAAAGATAATCGACGTAAGCCTTGGCGTCCTCACGGCTCATCTTTTCGCCCGGACGCGGTTCCTTCATTTTGGCCACTTTTTTCTCCTTCGTAGACGCGGTTTATGAGGGTGTGTATCACCACGATTGCCATCTTGTCAAGGATAGGTACTCCATGCCGTGCGCAATCTTGATCGCGCTACCAATACACGGCCTTAAAAGGCGTGTGCCTCCTAATTTCAGCGAAGTCCTCCTGGTTGCAGGTGATCAGTGTGGCACCGATATCTCTAGCGGAGAGAGCAATCAGCACGTCGAAGGCCAGTTTCCTCAACTTGTTCACATCACAACCTGTCCGTCGTCGGATACGGGACAGGATCTCCGCGGATTCGAACCAATGACGTTCTGTCGGCGTGATCATTCGGACCTTTTCGGCAAGCTCCGCCACAAATCGGAGTTCCATGGGCGTCCTGGCGCCCCGGCGAAGCTCGTGAAGGACGACCGCAGAGCAGCGAATGATCCACGGGGAGCGTAGGATAGCGAGCGCGAAGCGCCCTGTCCGGAAGTTCTCAATATAGACCGAGGTATCGAGCAGCGCGAGGTTACCGTTCGGCAAAGGAATTTTTCCTGCCCACCCCGCTGTATTTGCGGATGAGGGCGTCGTGGGTGGCCTTCTCGGTAGCCAGCGCCAGCGCCCGCTCGATAGCCTCGGTTACGGTCTCGGCACCCAGGGCCTTCTTGGCCTGCGCCAACTGGTCTTTATCCAACCTGACCGTGACCTGCGATTTAGCCATAGCCTCTCCTTAAGTGTCCTACATTCTAGTTCGTCTCGTATGACATATCAAGGTCCAGTTCATGTGCGCCCCCTTTATTGCTGGCTAAATACAAGTCTACCTTCTGCACCGACGCTTACATTGAACTCCTCGTGGCAGGGCTGAACATTGTCGCCCGTAGCGACTAGGGCCAGCTTGTATGCTCCTCTCGGTATCTTGTTAGGAATCGATTGAACCGCGTACCACAGCGTAATCTCCGCGTCAGTGCAGCCCTCACCCTCAAGCTTGGAAACAACGTCAATGTATTGTTTTTGCCCAGGATTGAGACTAAACGAGCGGCTGAAAGGGGCTTCGTTATCATGCATTTGGTGTAACTCCACAGGAAGGAAAGGATTGTCATACATTTCTATCCTTTCCAATTGGACCCTTACGTTCTGTATTGTTGTGCCTCCCAAATTGGTCACCATAACGCGATATAATCTCTGAAGTGACCCGTCGCCAAAGTCGTTAACCTGCTCAAAAGAACCGCCCTCTCCGAAGGCAATCTCTAGTTTTGGTTGTAGCCATTCCTCTAGCTCACGAATCTTCTTTCCTTGCACCTCAACTTTTTGCTCAAGGGATAAAAACTGGCTGTAAATAACACGGAAAAAGCCAAAGCATGCAAAACCAGCAACGACAGCTAGTGACCACCATGGTGAGACTCCGCTCCACCCATCCTGGATCGCGCTGAGCCAGGACTGATTAAACAGCGTGGCAAGGAAAAGAAACAGAGCCGCTAGGGACGTGAATCTCTCATGAGCTTGAAAAAAGAGACCGGGGAGCTGTTTAATGACTGACCAATAAAATTTCCACATTCCAGCGCCTTATCAAGGCTCCGCCTTCGTTTTTTGCCTGCAGAAGCTTTAACGAAAACCTTTACCATTCCATACACAGCTTTGCCAGCTTATCATCACCGGAACCACTGAAATCTCCCCGATCTGGGAATCAACAGGGATGAAGGGGTCACACGACGGGGATCAAGGGGGTCAACCTGTGAAAAACGGCCTCAAATCTTTACTTTTGAGTGTGTCCAGATGAATCGCTGTCGTAGCCCATAGGGTGATCTTCGGAATTGAGGGAAATCCCACGGCGGTAAGAGCCAGAGGTCGCCTAGCTTGGGTAGTGGCATGAAGAGAGATCGACATGCTGGAGCCTACCGACAAAGCCTGCTTTATGGGGTAGCGGTTTCTATGAAGTCTGCTGAGGCCGTTACCGATCATCCGTCGCCTCCTTGACCAGGGCCTCGTGAAGCAAGGTTTTAATGTAGGTCTGATACTTTGGTACCCCTTTGCGACGGGCTAACTTCCGGGCAAGCTCCAAGTCACCTACGGGCAGCCTTATGCTTACCTGCTTGGTCGGCGGCTCAAGGACATACGGTCGTTCCAACTCGCTGGGATGGTCTAGCTTCTCATCCAAAAACTCCGGTTGGATCTCCTCTATCACGCAATCGGGACAAAACCACTCGCCTCGATCATCCCAGTACATTTCAACGCCACATTTTTTACACTTCTTCACTTTTCTCACCTTTTCCTTATCTCCTTATGCCAGATTAGGATACGTTTTCTGTTGGATGGCCATCCCGTGATAACGTGGTAGTGGTCGTTACTTACTCGGATGAAGACCACAGTCAGGAATCGGCCCGTAAGGGTTCTCCCCACAGCCTTTAAGACTCGTCCTTCTTGGCCGAAGACAACGATCGGTCGGGAAAATACCTCCTCGAACTCGCGCTCCTTTATATTGCCATGGCGCACCTTATAGTGTGCCTTCTTAGCCCTTTTGTCATAAGCAAAGGTGACTCGCACTTTGTAATAACTTGAATATACAATGGCCTAAGGGGCTGCGCAAGCCGACCTTCCTATGCGGCCCGCCTTCACTTAATGATCTCCACCGCCGGGGTCGCGGCCTTTTGAACTTTGTTGCGCAGCCCCTCGATGTCCAGGTTCTCCAGGTATCTCTTGAGATTCTTCCAGATCGAGTGGAAGCCAAAGCGGGGAAGCTCCTGCATCGCCTCCTCCATAGACCAACCTTCCACATAGACCCGGTAGATGGCCACCATCGTGCCGGTCCGGTCGGCGCCGTGCTGGCAATGGACGAGGATGGGCTGATACCGGGGATCGGTGGCGACCTTGAGGAACTTGACCACATCTTCATCCTCGGGATGCCAGGGGGCGAAATGGATGTGAAGATAGCCGAGGCCGAGCCCCTTGAGCTCGGACCGATCAGAGGAGACGTTGCGAAGATTGATCACAGTGCGGATACCCAACTTCTTAAGCTCCTCAAAACCTTCGCGCGTGGGCTGGGCGCTGCGGTAGAGCGTCGGGGAGACCTGGGCGAAGTTCTCGAGGCCGAGGATGTCGTTGCGTGGAGAGATGAGCTTGCGGGCTACCGGGTGGGAAACAATAGTCTCGGTCGTGGCAGGAGCACTCTCGTTGTCGGAATGGGTGGGGGGCGAGGTCTGTCCGAAATAGAACCAGCCGCCCGCGGCGAGGGCAGCGATGCAAAGGAGGGCACCTAGCACCCAGTCTCTTTTCCTCCCGGGCAACGATGAGAAGGCACGAGTCATCTTCACAACATCCTAATTGGATCTCAGTCATAGAGTATCCGAACTTAATATCGACCTGCAAGGATGGCGCAAATTGCAATTCCTGCTGGCTCAGTTAGAATAAGCCCGTGCCTGCGCCATCGAGCAAAGAGCTGGAGACTTTTCCGAATCCCAGGCCCGAGAGGGACTATGAGATCAGCCTGGAGTGTCCGGAGTTCACCTGTGTCTGCCCGCGCACGGGCCAGCCGGACTTCGCCACGATCCGGATTCGCTATGTCCCGGACCGGCTCTGCGTCGAGCTTAAATCCCTGAAGCTCTATCTCTGGTCCTTCCGCGAGGAGGGGGCCTTCCACGAGGACGTGATCAATCGCATCCTGGACGATCTGGTGCGCGCCTGTCAGCCGAGGTCGATGACGGTGGTCGGGGACTTCAACGTCCGCGGCGGCATCCACACGGTGGTCACGGCGGAGTACAAAGCGAAGTAACGCCCTCTTTCCCGTGATTCATGTCCCTCAGGGGCAAGTCCTCGCTTCGCCCGGAATCTCAGATTGCAGATCTCAGATTTGCAATTTGAAATTTGCCATCTGTAGTCCCGCAGGGCTTGCCCACAGTCTGAAGGCTCTCTTCCCCGAGATGCAACGCGACTTTGTTTGCATTGGCCGGTAATTTTCTATGTCTGAGATCGGTTTCTTAAAAGAACTCCTCATCGTCCTGACGGCTACGGTCTCGATCGCCTTTCTTTTTCAAAAATTGAAGTTGCCCGCCATCGTCGGCTTCCTGCTGACCGGTGTGATCATAGGGCCCAACGGGCTTCAACTGATCCGGAACATGGATCAGGTCGAAATCCTGGCGGAGATCGGCGTCGTCCTCTTGCTCTTCACCATCGGGCTGGAGTTTTCTCTGGGAGAGTTCCTACGCCGCTCCGTGATCTGGGCCGGGAGCCTCCAGATCCTGCTCACGACCCTGGTGGTGATGATGGTATCTCTTCCTTTAGGATATCCGATCGAGGCGGGCATCTTTTTTGGATTTCTGGTCTCCTTAAGCAGCACCGCCATCGTCCTTAAGGTCTACAATGACCGCGGAGAGATCCATGCCCTTCAGGGGCGATTGGCCACCGGCATTCTCCTCTTTCAGGATCTCTGCATGGTCCCCATGATGCTTTCGGTGCCGGTCCTGGGACAATCGGGCAGGTTTTCCTTTTCCCTCATCGGAGGGGCGTTGATCAAGGGCGTTGTGGTGATCCTGCTCGTGACCTTGACCGCGCGCACCCTCTTGCCCTGGCTCCTGCGTCAGGTCGCCCTCTTGAGGAATCGGGAGCTCTTTCTCCTCTTTGTCATCTTTATCTGCCTGGGAACCGCCTGGCTGACTTCCGAGGCGGGTCTTTCCCTGGCCCTGGGGGCGTTCATCGCCGGGCTCGTGATCTCGGAGTCGGAATTCAGCCACCAAATCGTTGCCGACATCATCCCCTTGAGGGACAGCTTCAGCGGGATCTTCTTCATCTCCATCGGCATGCTGCTCCAGCTCGATTTTCTCAGGCACGATACCTTCACCGTCCTGGGGAGCCTTGCCCTGATCGTCGGGATCAAGGGGGCATTGATCTTGATCGTCTTTTGGTGGCTTTACCGTTCTCTCAGGCTCGGCGTGGTCCTGGCTCTGAGCTTGGCCCAGATCGGGGAATTTTCTTTTATCCTCGCCCAAGCCGGACGGGGATACGGGCTTCTCTCCCCGGAGGAGGAGCAGACCTTTCTGGCCGCATCGATCCTCAGTATGGTCGCGACCCCTTTCTTGATTGCCGGGGGCCATCGTCTGGCCTTTGGCCTGGAGCAGGTCGTGAGCGGCAGATCAGCACCGGCACCGATGGCGGAGGGAAAAGAGGCGGGAGACCCTACCACCGGACACGTCATCATTGTGGGCTATGGATTAAACGGGCAGAATCTCGCCCGGGTGCTGAAGGAGGTCGGCATTCTTTACCGGACCTTAGAGCTGGACCTGGATCTGGTACGTCGGGCCAGGGCTTCGGGGGAGATCATCTCTTTCGGCGATGGGACGCGCGCAGAGGTCTTGCAGATGATGGGGGTTGGGCAGGCGCGGATCCTCGTCGTGGCCATTTCGGATCCGGTGGCCACTGCCCGGATAGTCTCCCAGGCGCGCCGGCTCAGGCCCGACCTCTACGTCATCGTGCGCACCCGCTATGTGGCTGAGATCGAGCACCTCTATCGCCTGGGCGCCAGCCAGGTCATCCCGGAGGAGTTCGAGACCTCCGTGGAGATCTTCGCCCGAGTCCTGCAGGAGTATCATATCCCGCGCAATGTGATCTCCCTCCAGGTAGACTTGATCCGCAAGGAGCACTACGGGACCCTGCGCGGTCTCAGCCTTCAGGGAAAGCGGCTGGATGAGCTGAGCCAGTTTCTCGCCGGTACGACCACCGATACGGTGCTGATCGTCAGGGATTCTCCATCTGTGGGAAGGAGCCTGGAGGAGCTTCAGCTCCGCTCCAAGAGCGGCGTCACCGTCATCGCCGCGGTGCGCCACGGCGTGTCCACCACCAATCCCGGCCCGGACTTTCGCCTGGAGGCGGGAGATGTCCTGGTGCTCTTGGGCAGCCACAAGGAGCTGGATCAGGCGGGCCAGATTCTTTGCCCCCAGAGCCCGGAGGGAGAATCCTGATGGTCTTCCTCCGAGCGTTGATTTCTGAAGAGATTTCGCATATGAAACTTTTTTAGGTGAGATGATTATGGCCTACGCGGTGAAGAACGAGAGGCTCAATCACTGGGTTCGCGAAGTAGCCGGCCTGTGCAAGCCTGATGCGATTCATTGGTGCGACGGGAGCAAGGAGGAATATGATCGCTTGATGGCCCAGATGGTTGCGAGCGGCGTTGCCGTTCCGCTCAAGCGGCGTCCTAACTGCTTCCTGTTCCGCTCCGATCCCAGCGATGTGGCCAGGACCGAGGAGCGCACCTATATCGCGAGCCCAGCCGAGGATGAGGCCGGCCCGACGAATAATTGGATCGACCCCGGCGCGCTCAAGCAGACTATGGAGGCCCTGTACGACGGCTCCATGAAGGGTCGAACGATGTATGTGATCCCCTTTTCCATGGGCCCGATCGGTTCACCGATAGCAGAGATCGGCGTGGAGATCACCGATAGCCCCTACGTCGTTTGTAGCATGCATATCATGACTCGCGTGGGGACCAAGGTGGTCGAGGCCCTGGGCCCTAAGGACGACTTCATCCCCTGCCTGCACTCCGTCGGCGCCCCTCTGCCAAAAGGAGAGAAGGATAGTTCCTGGCCCTGCGCCCCGATGGAGCAAAAATACATCAGCCATTTTCCTCAGGAGAACTTGATCTGGTCTTTTGGCTCCGGTTACGGCGGCAACGCCCTGCTGGGGAAGAAGTGTCTGGCGTTGCGCATCGCCTCTGCCATGGCGAAGCGTGAAGGCTGGATGGCCGAGCACATGCTGATCACGCGGCTGACGAGCCCGGCGGGGAGGCAGTATCACATTGCCGCCGCTTTTCCCTCCGCTTGCGGCAAGACGAACTTGGCGATGATGGTGCCCACGGTTCCGGGGTGGAAGAACGAGTGCATCGGTGAGGATATCGCCTGGATGAAGATCGGGCCCGACGGTCGGCTGCGCGCCATTAATCCCGAGACCGGCATCTTCGGCGTAGCGCCCGGCACCTCGTACCGGTCCAACGCGATGGCGATGGAGACGGTGAAAAGAAACGTTATCTTTACGAACTGCGCTCTGACGGACGATGGCGATGTCTGGTGGGAGGGAATGGACGGCGCTCCTCCGGCGCATGCGATCGACTGGAGGGGCCGTGATTGGACTCCTAAAAGTCGCGAACCGGCGGCCCATCCCAATGCCCGCTTCACTGCCCCTACCGCCCAGTGTCCCACCATCTGTAGCGACTGGGAGAAACCCGACGGGGTCCCCATAGACATCTTCATCTTCGGCGGCCGCCGGGCGAGCGTCGTGCCATTGGTGACCGAGGCCTTCGACTGGGATCATGGAGTTTTTCTTGCGGCAACAGCGGTCTCGGAAACGACCGCGGCCATTATCGGCGAGGTTGGTATCCTGCGGCGCGATCCCTTCGCCATGACACCGTTTTGCGGCTACAACATGGCGGAATATTTCCAGCATTGGTTTGATATGGGGGATAGACTGGGAAGCAAGGCGCCGCGCATTTTCTACGTGAACTGGTTCCGCAAGGGCCCGGAGGGTAAATGGTTGTGGCCGGGATTTGGCGAGAACAGCCGCGTGCTCAAATGGATGTGCGAGCGCCTTGAGGGCCAGGCCGGCGCCAGGAAAACACCCATAGGTTACTTGCCCAACGAGAGCGACATTGACGTTGGGGGTCTCACCCTCCCGCCGGAGAATATCAAGGAGCTGCTGAAGGTCGACCTGGAATCCTGGCGGGCCGAGATTCCGGACATCAAGCGATTCTTCGCCCAGTTCGGCAGCCGCCTCCCCGAACGTTTGCAGAGGCAACTCCGCGGGCTGGCGACGCGCCTGGGGTAAGGCGTTAGTGTCTAAGGCCCCCGATACTCTGGTCTTGTTTGATATCGACGGCACGCTGGTGGACTGCGGCAGGTCGTCGGGAAAGTGTTTCGCCGCGGCCTTTCAGCAGGCCTTCGGGGTGCCCTGTCCCATTTTTTCCCCCGAGGATGTCGCCGGGCTTACGGATGCGGCGATTCTGAAAGAGGTGGTTCGCAGGCTGGATCGCCGGTGGGGGGATTTCGACCGACGCCGGGACCTCGCGTTTGAGATCTATGCCCGCAACCTCGCCGTGGAGCTCAAGCATCAGCCGGCGCGCGCGCTTCCAGGGGCCCATCGCGCTATCCAAGCTGTCCGAAGTATGGCTGGTTTCGCGGTCGGACTGCTCACAGGTTCGACAGAGGCAACGGCCAAGATCAAGATCGAGTCCGCGGGAATCGACTTTGGCCAATTCGCTTGCGGGGCCTATTCCGAGGATGGCGAATCGAGGGAGTCCCTGCCGCCGACGGCGCGCGCTCGCTTCTCAAGCCTCTTCGCCCGAGAGCCCAAAGTAACCATTCTTATTGGGGATACACCGCGAGATGTCCAGGCGGCACGGGCCACCGGATGTGAATTCGTCGGCGTCACCACAGGGCCTTATCACCGCGCCGCCCTGGAGGAGGCCGGCGCCCGGGTTATTTTGAATGACCTGACCGAGACCGAAACTCTGTGCCGGGCCATTGAGGCTGCCTCACGGCGCCCAAGCGGGATTTAACCGCCGGTTGATCTCATGCCGGCAAAAATCAACTTCCTCATGTGGTGCATCGGTCCTCCAAGCCACCCCCAGGCCGAGTGGGAGGAGAGCGAAGGCCAAGGGCACTGGACGAGGAGCTGGCTCTCAAGGCAGCGGCTTATTGCCCTTGGCCGGAGGGTTCCTCCCCTGAGGCCACCGACGATGACAGATGGATCTTTTTCAAAGGGCACCACTCTTATTTTCCAGCTCCCTATGGTCACGGGGTAGGGCCCCGATCCGCATGAGGCGCGGCAAAGCCATTGCGTCTGCCGGGAAAAATCTCGGATCGGGGTGGGACTCTCATCGCCGCGACAAAGATTTTGCTTGCTTTTTATTTTCGTTGATGTAGCTTTCCATCTCGGTTGGGGGAGTGAACGGATTTTATGGCGCCACTAGAGGAAAATCTACGCAAGGTCCCGCCCCAGAGCCTCGAGGCGGAGCAGTCGGTCCTGGGCGGCGTCTTGCTCGAAAACGATGCCATCAACCGCGTCCTGGAGACCCTCGTGCTGGAGGATTTCTACCGCGAGTCCCACCGCAAGATCTTTCGCGCCATGTTCGAGCTTTCCGATCGCAGCGAGCCGGTCGATCTCATCACGCTGAGCGAGCACCTCAAGGCCAAAGGGGAGCTGGAGGCCGTAGGCGGCTCGGCCTATCTCGCCTCCCTCGCCGATCTCGTCCCCACCGCCGCCAACATCGGCTACCACGCCCGCATCGTGAGGGAAAAGGCGATCCTGCGCCACCTCATCACCGCCGCCACGGAGATCGCCACCCGGGGCTTTGAACAGCAGGGCAACGTCGACGAGTTCCTCGACCAGGCGGAGAAGATCATCTTCGACATCTCGGAAAAGAAGATCAAGTCCTCCTTCGTGATGATCGGCGAGATCATCAAGGATTCGATCAAGACCGTAGAGCGGCTCTATGAACGCAAGGAGATGGTCACCGGGGTCCCGACCGGATTTAAAGACCTCGACGCACTCACCGCTGGTCTTCAGCCCTCAGATCTCATCGTCGTAGCCGGAAGGCCCAGTATGGGCAAGACCGCCTTGTGCCTGAACATCGCCACCTACGCGGCGCTCAATGCCGGTGTCGGCGTGGCCATCTTCTCTCTGGAGATGGCCAAGGAGCAACTGGTCCTGAGGATGCTCTGCTCCGAATCCCGGGTGGACCATTCCAAGGTGCGCGCCGGATATCTGGGCGAGCGCGATTTCCCCAAGCTGGTCATGGCTGCGGGGAGGCTGGCCGATGCCCCGGTCTACATCGATGACACCCCGGCCATCTCCGTGCTCGAGCTGCGGGCCAAGGCGCGCCGCCTGGTCCGAGACCGAGAGAAGAAAGTCGGCCTCATCATGGTCGATTACCTCCAGCTCATGCGCGGCCATGGGACGGCGGGCAATCGCGAGCAGGAGATCTCAGAGATCTCTCGTTCGCTCAAGGCCCTGGCCAAGGAGATCAGTGTCCCGGTCATCGCGATCTCCCAGCTCAACCGCCAGGTGGAGAGCCGCAAGCCGCCCAAGCCGATCCTCGCCGACCTGCGCGAGTCCGGCGCCATCGAGCAGGACGCAGACCTGATCGCCTTCATCTACCGCGAGGTGGTTTACAACGAAAACACCGACGAGCCCAATGTGGCCGAGGTCAACGTAGCCAAACAGCGTAACGGTCCCACCGGCACCATCCGTCTGGCCTTCTTTAGGGAATACACCCGCTTCGAAGACCTGGCCGAGCGCGAGGAATCCTACGCAGAGGCGGAGGAAGGCTGACGCAGACTCAGGACCCGCCGTAACCCCTCAGCCGCATGTTAGGCCGTGTTGTTTCGGAATACTGCCACAGCCTCGGTCAGTTCCTTTGGGATTTCGTCTAGTCGGTTTAGCAGGCGGATTACACGGTCGTGCCACTAGGCTTCTTCCGAAGACGATGGCAGGTTGTAACAAGGTATGAATCGTACGACGGCTTTCCCCACGCCGGTGGGTCCAGCTCATCGAGCGTCTTTGACGTATCCAGTCGACTGCTCATCGCGTACCAGGCGGATATCGATCTCCCTTTCAACGTATTTCCACTCTTCCGACGCCCGCAGCTCGGCCACCAAGCCATCAAAGGCCCCGGAGTCCGACGCCGCATACTCAAACCACGTCAAGAAATCGAATGGCTCATTGTCTCCGAGGTCGCGGCAGTGATGGAGGCGGCGGGCGACCGCGGGCAGATACCGTAGCCCTGTCGCTACGTGCTTGGAGCTTTCCTCAAAAATTCTTCGGCGTTCGTCTTGGGCGAGGGCCCACCACGATGCGGTCTTGCGAATCGGGATGAGCGCAGCGCAAGTTGCTTGAGGGCGACCGAGTGTGGGTTGTTTTGCCACGAGCTGGTCTTTCTCCAGTCGAACCACGTAGCGTTCATTGCTTGTGATTCCACGGAGGAGCCACTTCGCACCTTCGGGCGCACCTGGAACGTCTCCAGCTACGATGTCTAACCTCTTAACGTCGGCAAGCGCGTCTCCGACGACAGTGCTGATATTCACAACTCGCCATGGACCGATCTCACCGCCTACGAAAGAAAAGAGTCGGGCATTCATCTCGGTGGCTGTCTCCTAAGTGGGGCCCGTTAAACGGCGCGCGGGCAGCGCCGCGATCCGCGGCACTCGGCAAGAAGGCCCGTTTGTTTATCGCCGACATATTCTTCTCCCGTTACGCGATGCAGGCGCTGCGCGCCGTTTAACGTGATGGGTGAGAGACGTGGTCTGCCGCGTCCGTCTCAACCCAATGGTTAGCCAATCTCTCACCTTTTAACGTGTAGCAGCCGAAAGGGCACGCTCCACCTCGCGTGGAAGCGTCAATGGGACGAAATAATCTGCGGGGTAGAGGTAGTCCTCGCCGGATTCGTCAATAACCCTGATGTACTTATCCTTGGCGGCGCGTGCATCGGGAAGAATCTGGTAAACCTTCCTGATCTCTAGATCTTCAGCCCCTTCGTTCCGGACACAGATCGCAAACTGCTTTTTCTGGTGCTTCATGTGTGCTAATCCAAGAATTCTTTAATCTTAAATTTCACTTTCCCAATCCCGTGGGCCTCACACCAGTGTATCTCAGCTCGATGCACTGCGCCACTTCTTAGGCGAACAGTGGCTGTTCCCTTCAGTTTTCGCCAACGACCAGTCCCGTAGCGTCTCCGAAGCCGCGCAATATCGCGAATCGATGTCCCGATAGCGATCGCCTCGACACCCTCGATCTCTCCGATGATCTCGAAGTACATTGGTTTCCATGTACCACAAAACCGAATACACGGCTAACGGTTAGTGCTCAACGGTGCCCACGGCGAACTGAGCCAGCGCGCTTTGGCCGGGAGCGGCCGTAGCGGGCAGCCGTTGCAGCGCGTTGGT
>Ga0184634_10000047_pt1 | contig 25351 bp, 17 predicted proteins | sample PLM31_200_b1_FD_133016 | JGI IMG/M metagenome (GOLD analysis project Ga0184634, IMG submission 133016) | Groundwater sediment microbial communities from an aquifer in East River, Colorado, USA - PLM3-1_200_b1 | ecosystem: Environmental > Terrestrial > Soil > Riparian zone | place: USA: East... | reverse complement strand
TATACGCCTTATTTGCTACATTAACATCCAATAGTGGCTCATCCAACATGTTACCATTTACAATCCTTCTTACAGTACCTTCATTTTTCTCCAACACGAGAATATCATTAGGACCTAAGAATGACATGCTTGTAGGAAATTTTATTCCTTTGAATACTGTCTCTATATTTAGACCAGGATCATTTATAGTGGCATCATCTTCAACTATTTTAACAGCACCTTCAAATGTCTCCAAAAAGAGAATATCATTCTGAGCCAAGAATGCCATGCTTGTAGGATACTTTATTCCTTTAGAGATTAATTCTAATTGTAAACTAGGATCATTAATTACCGATTCTGCATTGCCTCCAAAATCATGATCACTTATAGCCATGGTGATCAAAAGAAGAATTGCAAGTAAGAGCCTTTCAGGAATCGATACTATGATGTAACTAAAGTTTGAAAACACAATAATACGAAAATAAGTTGAAATTACTGCTTTAATTAATTCTTTCTATTGATGATAAGTTATCCTCCCAAAAGTCGATACAGATAGGAGATTTGAATCGCTTGATGCCACTTTATGTTTTATACTTGAATTTGTAATAATAACATTTTATATTATTTAAAATTACTCTACTTCTATATTATATCCATATCACACTTAAAATCATTAGCTTGTACAAAGGGTCTGTTAAATTAAGGAAAAGCTATAGATGTGAACGTCCTACTCTGATTATGTTAGAATTTCAAAGGAGTAGAACATCCACAGTCTTTGTCATGTACGCACTTTGCTTATACTTTCTAGGTTTGAGCTTCAGGAGTACATCAAAGGCATTAGGACCACTTGTGGAAAGGAGTCATATTTCAATATGGAACTGGGTACAAGGATTAAGTACCAAGAAGATTTACACCAGAAAGAGAGTTTCTGCGTTTGTAATTGATGAAACCATGATCCAAATAAGTGGTAATATGGCATGGTTGTGGGTAGGTAGCCATTGAACCAGTTCATAAAACTGTGCTTGGAATCTATCTTTCTAAGCACAGGAATATGCTTGTAACAGAGATGTTTCTTCAGTCACTAATCAAACTGTATGGCAAACATACGGTGTACTCAGATGGTGGTACCTAGTATCCAGAAGCATGTCGTTACTTGCGATTAAAACACATACTGCATACATCATTTGACAAAAGCATTATGGAAAGAACTATCCAGCACTTCAAGGATAGGACCGAGAATTTTGATGATTATTATCCTTGCAGTAAAAATGGTTGTAATCTATTACACGTGTATAACAGGATGAATATGTTTGTGTCAATGCACAATGGTTTGATCCCACCTCTCAAACTTACTACCTAATTTAATGGAGGTGAAGTGCTTAAGTTAACAGGACCATCAGAAATATGACAAAAGATAATAACAACTGGTATTTGCTTTTGGCTTTATATGCTAGGTTCATCCCTAAAATGACGACCAGATTCAAGGATGGAACAGAAAACATTATTTCTAAAAATTAATATAATTTCCTATTGAATGGTGTTAATTTTAGGAGCAATTCTAAATATTGTTCCGTCAGATAAAACGTAGAGATAACCATCAGGACCAACTTGTAGGTCTGTGATTCCCTCAAAGCCTTGTCCAAATATAACATCTTGAAGCTCCTGGGACGTGTTTGCTATTTTATCTTTGAGTGGACCACGAAGAACTAATTCCGTTCTGTTTTCATTCAAATCAAAATGGTAGATGTTTCCATGGTTCCAATCAGCAACAAACATATCGTTCTCATAATCTTCTCCAAATTTTTCTGAGTTGAAGAACTTTACGGCAGTAGGAGCTACAGTACCATTCCACACAAATTCTGGTTCGCTATATTTTCCTTTGCCATTAAAATCAACTAGATTATCAAGCTTATCATATTCAGTAGACATTCCTGCCGTTATATCAGCACCACTATTAAATCCAGGTTCAACAAGATTGATCTCATCACAACAATCTGGTCCATTCTCAGTATCCCATAAATTACCCGTTAAAGGGTCAAAATCCATACCAAAACTGTTGCGTATTCCATAGGCATAGTATAAATTTAATGGATCGGTATTTCCAAGTATTCCTTCCCCTACTATTTTACCATCTTGGGTTACCCTAAGTACACCTGCTCTTCCATCCGGTTCCTTACCATCTTTGTAATTTTGAGCTTTTGTTTTTTCATCATACTTCCATCCATCTAGATCGCCCATCACAACATATACTGCATTATCTGGTCCAACTCCAATTATTACTTCTCCTCCATGATGCTTTTCTGCGATGTGCTTGTTTGGTTGGAGGGCGCCTAAATCTATGAGAAGTTTAGGATCAACAAGTTTGTTGCCTACCAGTTCATACCTGTAAAGACGATCGCCCTCTCGATCGTAGCCAAGTGTACGATTGACTTGCTTTGCTTCTTCTGGATCTTCTACATCAGCACCATATCTTAGTGGAGCTTCATTGAAGAACAAGAAAACATAGGTTGAACCATTTTGGCTTTGTGCTGTGGTAATTCCTATCAGACCGTCTTGATGGTAAGAATTCACATCAATCAAAGGCTCTTCCAACATCTGACCATTTACAATTCTATTTACTTTGCCACTCTCTTTCTCTAGAACCAATATGTCATCTGGGCCTAGAAACGCCATGTTTGTGGAGCCATTTATTCCTGTAAAGACACGCTCTATATTTATTCTAGGATCAATTATAGCAGGAACATCAGGTCTAGACGCGTTTTCGTTCTTCGTAACATTCTGAGCCTGAACGAAATAGTAATTGTAATATCCACCTGTTATGTAAATCAAAAGCGCTGATAAAATCATAAAGGGAATTAGATTTGAGAGTGTCAATACTGACTAGGTAAAAACTACCGTATTTTTATTCCTATTGGTGGAATACGCATATTTAACTGGCATAAGTTGAACAAAGCTGTTTAACACCATATAATATCAAATCAACTAACTAATTTTAAGAAATAATACGGACATACGATCGGAGATATTTGACCTATCCTTTCTCATAAAGAACAATTTGTGATTGAGGTAAAATATGCTTAATGGTGCAAATTTTTGTCTCTTTATCAAATATTGCTGACGAATTTTGTTCTATCGAAGAAGAACCCAAAAAAGAGTAATCCGTGATTTCTTCTTCTGCCTCAATGGTGATTTTGGAACCTGTTTTCAGTGTATGTACTTTTTGAATTTTTCTAAATCGTTCATATAGTCTCTTGAAATCTACTTTCCAACCAAATTCCAATTCATTAAAAGATCTTAATACTTCATTCCAAGTCTTAAACAGTTCATTTCTTGTAATAGTGGAGCTCCAGTCATAAAAATATGGATGGTAGTGATTTAGAATACACACAGGAGTACGAACCATGCTGCATGAGTTAATAATAATTCTTGTTAAGTCCAATAAAGCTTCAGGAGATGAAAGATTTAGAAATTTACTGCTTGGTAACGACCAAGTAATAAAACCATTCATTGGGTTAATGATAACTGGTTTCATTAATGACATATTACAATCTTTGGGAGAAATTTTGGAATATTTTCTCATAATTAATCTAAATGGTACCTTTTTTATGATGTTCGGTATGTGCTGAAATCTTAGAAATCTATCAAAGATTGTGTTCCTGTAAATCGGAATCATACCTAACTGCGAAATTAATTTCAAATTTTTTTGAGATATATCTTCACCCGGTGGAACAAAAAACTTTGGTTCAGTTCCAAAGGCTTGTACTATGATATCTCTTCCACACAAAATCTGCTTACCATTATATGAAGTGCCAGCGAATTCTCCCCTACGACACTCATCATAAGTGTGATGTATACCATGTTGAAGAATTTCAACCGATTCTTGCTGAATCTTGTTTTTCAAATATTTAATCAATGATTCATTAACTACAATTGAATAGGACAAGCCTGTTTTCCGTTCATTAGGTGGCACAGAAATATCATCAATTCCTTTTTGCAACGGAATTACAGATAGACTAACTTTGAAACCTTCATTCCATGCTTTAGAATATATTGATTCAAGCATTTCTGTTTTAGTAAAAAAATTGGTATCATCATCGCGAATTAAAATAGGTATTCTTCCTTTAGGTCCTAAAAGTGGTTGAATTGTCATAACATCCTATCCTTCATTTACAGTATGATTGAATCTTTAGTATTGTATAAAAATACTATTTTATAGAACGGCATAATTATGAATATTTGCAAAAAGCTGGGCAAAGTACGGTTGAGTTTATCAGATATGCATTATGAGTAAAAATAGTTATTATACATGGGTTTGCAATTATAGGAGAAATTATCTCCATGGTTAAGAAAATAGTATGCTTTTTTATGAGTGAGCATGATACACATTTTGCTTGTATAGTAAGACCCTTCATAAATTGGATTATTGATTATTCGGAATCAAGAAAAACTTGAAATCCATTTATCCTGATTGCAGCAAACTCAAGGAATTTGTTGAAGGTATAGATAATAATATCAATGATAAATACGTGAAAAATTTTAATGAAATCATAATTATGTCTGTATTGTAAATCCCCAAATCAAATCATCATTTGTTTTCTACTACGAGTTTGAGTATTATTAGAATCATCAATTCATGTCTTACAGGTTAAATTGATTAGTATAAACTAGATAATATATGTACTAATAGTCCCAACATTCCTGAGGCGTACCTAACAACTTGATAAATTATGAATCCAATGGTGAGAATAGGATTCCGCATAAATTCATTAAGATGCTTTAAGTAGGTCTTCCTAAAGGGACTGACTTGTTTAATACCTCTTCCCTTATTCTTTTTGAGAAATTTACTGGCAGATTTTCCATAATAATAATTTTTTTTTGCAACCTCAATGAGCGATTTATATTCAGCTAAATGCATCTCTTTTGAATTTATTCTTCCTATTGAATATTTTTGAATGATGCGGTTATGAAGATCATAGTCCTCTCCATAAATTAGTTCCGGATCAAAACCGCCTAATGCAAGAAAAATATCTCTTCGAATGAACCTTACCGCAATGTTCAGATCATCTGATTCATACATATCTCGTTCGAATTTTCTTACCTTTGCCCAAAAACTAACAGTTGGATCTGAAGTATTATGAATGAGTATTGCGGCATAATTATTCGATTCAGCAGCATTAACTGCTTCACTAATAATTTGAGGTTCGAGGATGAAATCAGAATCTACCCTGTAAATATATTTTCCTGAAGACATTCTTACGCCATAATTTATTTGAGAGCTGCGTTCCGGACTAAATGTATAAACGGCATTAGTATACCATTTTGCAATTTCTAATGTATTGTCGGTTGAATAATTATCAACAACTATAATTTCTGTATTTTCATACACTTGATTCTTTAAACTATCTAAACACTGTGCCAGTGTTTTTGAAGAGTTTTTAGTTGGAATAATGACTGAGACAAGAGGATTACCATCCATCAGAATCACCAGATAAAGTATCTTTATATATATTCCTAAGTAATCGCAATTACGCCAAATAAGACTGTACATTTATAATATTTGTATTTCATATTAGGAGGTCACAAAGAGTGTTGATTTCTTCATTTATTACTATTGTGAATATCAACAATTTACCTCATTGAGTAGTTTTTGTCTGTTTTAAGAATTTTTATTATTTTATTCAATCTACTGGAAGAGACATTCTCATCCAAGACAATTAAACGAATCAGAATATTAAAAATAAATTAATTGTTGAAGACATATGAAGACGCAGTATTTCTTTCCTGTGTAGCCCTTTTCAGGTTTTCATGATATTTATTCTCAAAAATGAAGGAACAAAATGATATCTTACTTAGAGTAAACTTAACATTTACAAAATTAAGTTGAATCGTGAAAGTATCATTAAACTGTGCCTAGTTTGTTGGCAAGTAAGATTTCCTTTTTACTTCTTACTTTAAATCGTGTGGCTACTAGCTTGCCAACAAGCGGTTTTACACTGTTATGATACTCTACAACAATAGACATGTCAGTTAAGCATAAATGTATGCCAGACCTGCTTTAAATGAAAATTGACAAAAGAGGTTTTGATATCAAAATTATCAGATAACCCTAAGGAAAAGATTTCGTGGTTACTGGAAAAAGTTCGTTTGCCTGAAAACCTTACTGACATATGTATTAAAGCAAATTTGAATGATTACCGAAAATGGGAAACAGCGTCTACCTCTGATCCCTATGTAATAGATGCACTTTTATCCGTTTTGAGAAATCGTTTTCCTAATGCATCTCTAAGTATAATAGAAAATGACAGTACAAGCGTAAATGCTGATAACATTTTTGCTTATCTGGGCATCAAGTCTATTGCAAATAAATATGGTTGTAATTGCATTAACGCGGCGAGAGAATCATGGAAAACCGTTCAGATAGATGGATTGCATTTTAATAGCATAGATATTCCTGAGAGACTGAGTAATGCTTTTTTTATAACATTTCCAAAACTAAAATCTCATTCAATTACAAAATTGACATGCGGATTAAAGAATCAGATGGGCCTTTTCCGTCCTAAACGCAAAATAATATACCATCATATTGTAGATGATCTTATAGTCGATTGTAACTTAGCGATGAGGCCGAAGTTATCGTTAGTGGACGCAAATTTAGTGATGGAAGGTAATTATGGACCTACTTATGGTTCTCCCAGAAAGTTAGGATTATTAATAGCAAGCAGGGACATAGTAGCAGCAGATTCATTATGTGCAAATTTCTTTGGGTTCAACCCCAAATCAATTTCATATATTAAGAAGGCATCAGAAAGTGGTTTGGGAGATATGAAATTTAAAATACTTTCAGATTTCGATTTTGATATACGAGATTACAAACTGAAATTTTCCACGGTTTTATTTCATCTTATTCGAAAAGGTTCTGCAGGTTTAAAACTATGAACGTTGCTTTAGTTGGAACCGGAACGATAGCTGAAAAAAACCATCTGCCAATTCTTTTTTCTATTCCAGATGTGCATGTCGTAGCAGTCTGTGACAACAACGAAAAGAGACTTTCAAGAGTAGCAGACAAATTTAAGGTAAAAAACAAATATAGAGATATAGACATTATGTTAAAGTCCACCGATGCAGATATTGTTGATATTACAACTCCGGGCTACACACATTATGAAATTGCAAAGAAGGCATTAATTTCCGATATGAATGTATTAGTAGAAAAACCTGCGACATTAAGAACAACGGAGGCAGAACATCTGGAAGTTGAATCCAATAAAAGGAATTTGAAGTTAGGGGTTTGTCAGGCTTATAGATATAGTGAGCCAGTAATTCAATTCCAAAAAATTCGTGAACGTGGTGGAGTTGGAAGTATCGATCGAATTATTACAATCCAACATGGAAGTACAATATTTGGAATGCCTCCTTGGTTCTGGGATGAAGATTTAAGTGGTGGCATATTATTTGAACTCGGAATTCATGCCGTGGATCTGCAATGTTACTTAATGGGCGACTGGAAAAAAGTGTTGGATGTTAATATTAGTTATGATAAAACTGTGAACTTCATAACATCAATTTTGGCTACTGTAAAATTTGAATATGGTATAGGTGTAGTCGATCTTAAATGGCTAAGTTCATCAAGCTTTATGCACCTGTATATCAGTGGTTCTGTAGCTGATGCAATTATAAAGTTCTATCCTGATGGTTTCATATTGCAACATGGAGATTTTTCTCCCTTATCAGAATTCACAGGAGAGCTGAGACGACTATGGAATTTTGGATATAGTTCATTTAGAAAAAGGTATTACAAAAAATCGGAGGCCCCCCATCGCATCATAATAGAAAATTTTATTAATAGTGTAAACACGAGTAATCAGCCTTTAGTTCCTATATCGAGTATTATTCCAACTACCAGACTTCTAGAAGAAATTTGGCATAAAGCAAAGACATCTAAGGAATCTGAAAAGGATTAATTATATGCCGATCGCAAAATCTATTAAATATTTTTAATGATTGTTTTTTTGTGCCGCGATGAATATGTTTGTAATACCCTTTATTTTTGAATTTAATTCTTCTTCAGATTTTTTATCAAAAAATCTTTGAATTTTTCCGCCTTTTTTGTGAAAGAGATGTTTATTAAGATAGAAAATATTCATTGCGATGATTGTCTTCCAGCTACCCCTTATAGTTTGTTGCTTTATGGAAAAGCCAGTTTTAGTTATTAACCTTATGAGGTTTTTTATGTCAAAATGCCTCTGTCTACGAAGAAGAAAGTGATCGGGATCTGCGATGTTATAAATGAAATGGTAATTTGGAGCCGATAACAGGAACTTTGCGCCTGGAATTAAAGCCCTGTGAATCTCTTGAATTGCATTTTTTTCTGTTTTGTTTTCAATATATTCAATTACTTCCCACATAAATACAACATCAAAAATTTTGTCTTTAAAAGGTAGGTTTAATACTGATGCTAGAATAAAGTCTGAATTTGAGCAGTACCTCTTCGCTGTTTTCAAGGCATTTATGTCAACATCTATTCCAAAACAATCGTTTCTATCGATAAGATATGTGTAACTTCCTATTCCACAACCTATATCCAATATTCTTTTTGCACATTTCAGGTACTTTTCGCTAAAATTTCGGCTAAATCTGATACGAGGGCTATTTATGTTAGGTCTATCATCAACTATGGAATTCCATTTTATCTTGACAGCTTTGTTGTTCACAAATAAAAATGAATTATCTCAGAATATAAAATTTTGTTGTGGAGGTAGCTCCGATTAATGTAAATGATCTTTCAAATAAAGAAGAATTTTAAAAAGAAAAAATTTTACAATATTGTTTTATTCAATTGTATTTTAAATGTATATACTAACTTGCTAGAAAAATGGCTTGGACTTATAACGATAAGAATATTGGTAATCCGTTTTTAGGTCACAGATAGAAGAATGAAGAATATTGCTTCAATAATTTAGAATAGAATGAATCGAAATAAATTTGTATTTGACATTTAGTTGAAGTAACCACACAATAAAATACTTAATATATATGAACCAAAAGAATTTACGGTGTTGATTGTTTTCAAAGTAACCACTTTTATGGCTTTTATCATATTTTTTGCTACAACACAATATATGATGGAAGATAGAGTCTGTTGTACTTATGCTCAAGAAGGACCTGACTTTGAAAGAGGACTGATGGAACAAGAGCCTATACCCCTTACGACATTGGGACAAGTAAGATGGACAAACAATGATAAAGACACTCTCTCCATTTCAACGGAAACAAATGCACCTATTTCTGGTAATGCTAGTTTGAGAGTAGATGTACAGCCAGCTGATTTTGTTAATGAAACAGTTGATCCTCCATGGAGTGTTATTTTTACAGATTTTATTCCAGTAAAAGATTATGCAGATTATAATTATAGTTTAGATGTTTCTGCCAGAGATGTGAATCAGCTTCATTCAAAAGTTTACTATTATGATTCAGACAAAAAGGAAATATTTTGGGAGTATTATATCTTTGGTGGAAAAGATGGTACATTTGAAGATACATTTACTTCTAGTTCTCTCCCACCGAAGGGAGCAGAATATCTAAAACTCCAGATGTGGGTGAGGCAAAGTCTTAAACCTTCTAGCTATCTTATAGATAACATAAAAATAGAAAAAGTAAAGAATAATGATCAGTAATAACGACGATGATTACCTACATCCACTTATTATAGAGTCTATCTTTTCAGGATTAAACAGTACTACAATTTATTAGATCCAAATATAGCATTTTAAGTCGTAATGACATATTATCTCTGAATGATGTTGATGGCAGGCTATGGAGAATTGTAAATGGTTAGTTGCTAGAAGAACCATTGATTAATTTTAATGTTTATGTTCCTCATCGTCTTACAGGAATTGCTACAACAAAGAGTCAAAATGGTTTAACGTAAGTTTTCTTCTATCTCAATGAAGCTTCGGTAAAATACGGTATTGAAGTGGATACTCCAGAAGAAGGAGATAAATTAAATCGTACTCTTGATTATGATCGCAAGGGTCTTTTTTATAGATACGTAGGATTTGATTGGTAACAAATTAATTCATACCAAACTTCTTCTGAATATACATGATAAACCAACCAATTTTTATAGGCGAAATTCATCACGGAACGAAAGTAATCATTGGACCAGACAAAGATGTGTATGTTGTCATTGGAAATATAGATGAATACGAACGTCGTTATAGTAGAATAAAAGCACAGAACGCTAAGAATGGAACAGAACCTGACAGCAGAGCTGGAATACTTCATGTTACTCATGTTGGAAAAGGCGTAGAAAAAGGAATTCTTGCTGATACTTATCCGTTAAACCTGTACTTTGCCTATGGAATAAGAAATAGTTTTGGTATGAATTTTGATCCTGTAACTGGTAATTTATGGGATACAGAAAACAGGGCTGACTATGGAGATGAGATCAATCTTGTTGAACCAGAATTTAACACTGATTAGAACAAAGTACAAATTCTATCTTTTGGTTTAATTCAGCTATAAGAAAACTTTTTCTGGATGATCTCTAAAATTAGAAAACTAATGGTAGCTAGAATGTTCAAGCTTCTGACGTGAATTAATAGAATGACAAGTATTTTGATAGGCTTTATGGTTATCTTATATTTTCATTATAAAAGACTAAGCTGCTGATGTTAAGTAACTGCAATATTTTGCCTATCAGTTATGACCACTTAATTCCAAATATGAAAGATCCTTATTATCTCTAAATTTGAAGAAAATGCATAGTTGAACTTCGTGATTAAAAATTACCATAAATATTTAATAAGGAAAATTTATTCATCTGGAGATTATGCTTAAAGTAGTCACATTTGCAGCTTTAATTGTATGTATTGCTATGATACAATGTATAGAAGATAGAATTCATTCTACATATGCTCAAGTGGAGAAAATTCCATTTATTAGGGAGAATGTCCATCATCTTGCCATAGAGCGTGTCTTTACAGGAATAAATGGCTCCACAAACATGGCGTTTCTAGGTCCAAATGACATATTAGTTCTGGAGAGGGAAAGTGGCAAAGTAAATAGAATTGTAAATGGTCAGATGTTGGAAGAGCCTTTGATTGATGTGAATTCTTACTATAAGGATGGTCTCATAGGAATTGCTACGGCACGGAACCAAAATGGTTCAACGTATGTTTTCCTGTACTTCAATGAAGCTCCACTAAAATACGATGCCGATGTAGAAAGTCCAGAAGAAGCGGACAAATTAAATCGTACACTTGGCTACGATCGAGAGGGCGATCGTCTTTACAGGTATGAACTGGTAGGCAACAAACTTGTTAATCCCGAACTTCTCATAGGTATAAGAGCTCCCCAACCAACCAAGCTTATAGATGAAATGCATCATGGAGGAGAAGTAATAATTGGACCAGATAATGCAGTATATGTGGTCATAGGCGATCTAGATGGATGGAGGTATGATGAAAAAACAAAAGCTCAAAATTACAAGGATGGTAAGGAACCGGATGGAAGAGCAGGTATACTTAGAATAACCCAAGATGGTAAAGCAGTAGGGGAAGGTATACTTGGAAATACCTATCCATTAAATTTATACTATGCCTATGGAATACGCAACAGCTTTGGTATGGATTTTGATCCTGTAACTGGTAATTTATGGGATACTGAGAATGGTCCCGATTATGGAGATGAGATTAATCTTGTTGAACCTGGATTTAATAGTGGTACTGATATAGTGGAGGGAGGAATGTCTACTGAATATGATAAGCTTGATAATCTAGTTGATTTTAATGGGAAAGGAAAATACAGTGATCCTGAATTTGTGTGGACTATTCCTGTAGCTCCTACTGCTATAAAGTTTTTTAACTCTGAAAAATTTGGAGAAGAGTATATGAATGATATGTTTGTTGCTGATGTAAACCATGGAAACATATTCCATTTCGATTTAAATAAAGATAGAACAGAACTTTTGCTGGATGGTCCATTGCAAGATAAGGTAGCAGACAAACCAAAAGAGCTGAAGGATGTAATCTTTGCCCAAGACTTTGGTGGAATTACAGATATGGAAGTTGGTCCTGATGGTTATCTGTATATCTCATCACTTCAGGATTACATAAATGAGAAATACGAAGGAACAATATTTAGAATTGTTCCTAAAAATTAACCCAGTCTATAGGAAGGCATATCAATTTACAGAAATAGAGAGGTTAGTATTAAAAACTAGTTCTTGATAATGATTAAAAATAATGCTTTAGGATGTTTTTTACTTATTAGAATGAAACTATCAAAATCTTTTCTTAATTTATAAGTCATGCTAATAGTCTATAAGTTCCATTGAGAAAGTAATTTTGATGTATTGCTCTCAGTGTTTAATATTAGCTCGTAGAAAAGGCCAGATCCAGTTGTTAAAATTTTTCCAATGTATGACACTTTGCCTATGACCAATAAAAAGAATCATGGAGATGGTAATCACTGTAATTACCGAAACTATTCCTCCCTGCACAAACCATTTTTGAGGCTGATATTCTATAGTCAATGTATAATCACCCGTTTTGTTTATGATAAAGCCATTTATTATAGAGAATAAAGGAATGCTATTTGTTGTGTTAAAATTATCATCCTTTTCCGCATAAACTTTCCACAATGGATCATAGGATTCTGAGAATGCAAGCATATATTGTCTTGTTGCGTTATGAATCTTTACCTCATATTTTGTAGGGTTTATTTTTTTGTAGTGTGCAATACTCGCAGGAGATTCCTTTGTAATAAAGACACTTTCTGAGTTTTCGCCATCATTTTTATTATTTTGAGATATATTAAGATTATCAGTTGCATATATCATAACCGAATCTAAGTCTGCTTGTGAGTCCGAGTAAATTTCAAGTTCATATGATCCTTTCGTAAGATATGTGCTATTAGAATATAACCATCTTAGCCCTGAGGATTTGTCTTGTAGGGAGACATTGTTAGTTTGTATAATATTATTAGTGTCCATCTCGTAATCCGCTCCTTTTATAGTTACCCTCAAATAAGTACATGTCTCGCATGCTTTTGCCCTTAAAGCAATCGCATAATTTGATGACTTGATTATGTCCAGTCCGGTGCGTAACTCCGAAGAAGCATTCAATGATAGCACACCTCCGTTACTTGCATTATTACCATATCCAGTAGAGTTTTCGACAACATCACCAGAATTTGTAAACAAAGCGATAGCAGAAAAGGAGGACATATTTTCTGCTTCCGCATTTATCGTATAATTATAAAGGTAATTTTCTTTCACTGGTAACGGGTGAGCCTGTATAACATAATGTTTAGAATTATTATTCATAAGCTGTTTTTCTAAAGAATCCTCTTTCTCAAATGTCATATGATAAGGGTCTATGTCCTCGTTTAAATTATCATTCAACTTATTTTTCAATGATATACTAGGAAAAGTGATTTCCTCCAATTTCATATTATCTGAAATATAGCTACCTGCTTTTGTGTTAGTGGAACTCGTCAAGATTTGATACTTTACATACCTTGCTTCTTTGGGTGGGAAAATACTAGAAGTAAATGTATCTTCAAATGTACCATCTTTTCCTTCAAAGATAAAATCTATCTTATTTGTTAATTCTTTCATATTTAGGTCAAAATAAAGAATTCGTGAATGAAGTTGTTTCACATCCTTTGCAGAAATTTGTAAGCTTGCATAATAATATGCATCATTACTTATTGGAATAAAATCCGTAGAAATAACGCTCCATGGAGAATCAACAGTTTCATTAACAGTAGAGGCTGCCTGTATATCCACTCTCAAACTAGAGTTACCTGAAATAGGTTCATTTGTCTCCTTTGAGACGGAGAGTGTGTCTTTATCTTCATTTACCCATCCAACTTGCTCCGATGTCGCATTTTTTATTTTTATGTTATCTATAACATAGCTAGATGGTTTGAGGCTTTGCTTAATCCACGTCTGAAGTTTTATATATTTTGTTTCAATTGGTGACAAAATAGGTTTGCTGAATATGTCCTCAAATGTACCGTCCTTTCCTTCAAAGATAAAATCCCAGGATATTTCCTTCTTGTCCGAATCGTAATGGTACACCTTCGAATGAAGCTGATTCACATCTTCAGCTGACACATATAAGCTATAATTATAATGTACATGATCTTTTATTGGAATAAAATCCGTAGAAATAACGCTCCATCGAGAATCAACAGTTTCATTAACAGTAGAGGCTGGTTGTAAGTCGACACTCAAACTAGAGTTACCATATATGGATCCATTTGTGTTCCTTGAAATGGTGAGAATGTCTTTATCTTCATTTATCCAGGTTACTTCCCCCAATGTCTCAATAGGTAAAGGATTGTGTGTCATTAATTCTCTTTCAAAATTTGAGGTAAACACATTGTATTTTTCATATGCAGGTGTAATGTCCAACTCCTTAATTGCGTAAGAGCCTACATTTGGTTTCTGTTTGGACAAAAATTGTAAAGTAACAAGATCTGTATTTGGTGGCACTTTGAACTGACCTGCAAAGGTTTTGGTAAATGTATTCGTACTATCGCCCTCAGCTACAGTAGTAGAGTTATCAGACAAATAATGAAAAGAACCGTTATCAACCCCTTTATTATTATAAAAGTTTGATTCTGCCTCTAGGATATAGACTATTCCTATTTTGTCTTCCAATAGTTGAGCCGTCTCTGTTCTTAATCTATTCATTTCGTTAGGTGGGATAAAAGCAAAAATGTTAACAGCATTAAATCCAGCAACATTTTCTAACGTTAATGTATGTCTTCCTTTAGTCAAGTTCATAGAATGAATCATTTCCCAGGCAAACTTATTTGTGATCCTGTCAAAGCTATCAACTTCTTTGATTACTTTACCATCTAGAGAGATTTTTATTAGTCCTCCTTTTTGGTTTTTCAAGTACCGCATAAACAAATAAAAATTATTATCCTTACTGTCTGCATTCTGATTTTCGATCTCTACAGGTACAGAGAGTTTTGCTCCCATTGCCTTTGTCATTACTATCCCTTTTCCGTAATCAAATTCCCAATTCTCTATTCCAAGATTATTTAAATATAGCTGAAAGTCCGCATTCTCAGGATCTCCCAGAACAGACTTTGACCAAACCTCATTTGGATTATCACGATTGGTAGCATCATAGGGTCTTATGATATATTTTTCATCAAGAAAAGAGAGTGTTAAATCATGGTTATTTTTTGCGAGAGCTAAATAGTCTGCCGAGTTTACCAATTGATATTTCAGCTCCTTGTTCAAATTTTGATCTAGAAACACCAAAGAGGAATTTAATGTACTGAACGAGGGTAAGGAATTTAATGAAGTGAACAAATCGAGTCCTCCGACAAGTACTATACTTTGTTTAGGAATTTGTAATTCGCTAGAAGTATCCTTTTCACCTGCCCTGAATAATTTGAAGAATCCGAGGTCTTTTATATTCTTGAATTCTTGTAATTGAGATAATTGCTTTAGTTTGGCATCCTCTGTATTTAGATCATCATTACTATATATTATATCCGATGTTCCCAACGGAGATAAGAAATTGTTTATGTTATTGCTCTTGTTGGACAGAATGGAGTTAATTAGATAATCATGATAATTTCGAATAGCAGGACCATAAATCATCATATTAGGTTTGGCTGATGATCTTTGGTCCAAACAACAAAATTCTCTTCCTTTATTCCATACAGTGGGATCATGATTCTGAAAGATGAAAAAAACCTTTTCAGTGGCACTTTCTCCAAGATTTTTGTTTAGCCATTCATAGTCTGGGGGTAAAGATACTGGATCTAACACCTTTTGGGCCGTACTGGTGTAAGTCGGATAAGAATATAGGATAAATGAAGCAAAGATCAAGATTAAGAAACAACCTGCTAGTATTCCGTAATACCTTAATTTCCTTACTCTTTTAAGTAATTCAAAACTAGTTATACTTAAAAGAAAAGAGTACGCTAATGCTATCATAAAGCCCCATTTGTCTGGGTCACGAAAAAGAAATTGGAGCGTTGAAAATAAAGGGGCTTCAAAAAGAAATATTGAGTAAAAATTAAACGGGCCGTTTGTTCCTAATGTTAGTAGTATTCCAATAATCCCTATTATAGAGAAAAGTAATACAGCTCTAGATCTCTTTATTAGTAATAAGGATGAAAATGCTACTATCGGAAATACGAAACTTGCAAGTAACCAAAATGGATACAGCAGAGAAGTTTGAGGAGGACTAACATCAATTATTCTTGGTTTCCACCAATCTTCAATTAACCTAAATACATTTAGAAAACTGCTATCTCTACTAAGAATCTCGGTTTCTTCTTTTGTTAGTAGAACTGATGGAGCGAAAGTTCCTCCTCCTCCATTTAGGATATACATAGCATCTGGATATATCCAATACAGATTAATTACCAAATACATGGATATAATTGATAAAATTGGAAGTGCTAGTTTGATTAAAGCCTGTTTGTTAGTAATGTTCCTAATTATGAAATATATGGAGAAACTCAGATAAAATAAACCATAAAAGATTACCATATGTGGAGTCGAAGAAGCCAGAGTCCACGTCAAGACCGCCACAAGTACATACTTCCATTTGTTTGGATTTTTCAATGCATAAATTAAATATACGACAAATAGAGGTAAGAAAGCATAACCAAGCCATAAGTACCAATGTGCTATCCTGTGAAACGACCACACGTTATAGGCATAGAATATACTACCAACTATTGCCGCGATCCTATATCGAGTAAAATGATTGCTCAATTTATCTTTAAAATAAAGCATCCAAGAATAATAGAATGAAAATGATGCTGTAAAGAAACCTAAAACAACAAGAAATTTGGATATAACGTCTGGACTTACGTTTATACTGCTAAGAATAATTCCTAAAGTAATAATCGGATATCTAGAGAGTGTTTCAAAGCCGTGATGACTTCCATAATCTATCCATGTCGAGAGAAATTTATGGCCATATAAAGAAGTCTCTATGATTGGAAAGTCACCAAACAGCACAACGCCTGGACCTAATAATGGATAAACGATAAAGACTAGAGGTATTAATAATATTAAATACAAACGATTAGTTAAAAACTTCAGGGCTTTAGATGAAATTTTTTTAAATCGGTACATCCTGGCTAGCCTTAATCCTTAGTGGAAGGATTTTGATCAATAAAGACTTTCCTAATCTTTATTCCATAAGTATAAAAATCTAATTGAAAACAATTACAAGTTCTGTTAACCTTAGGAGTTAAAGCTACTGCTGTGAAAAATTATTTCCATCGTATGTTAGCAAACTCAAGTAAAGAAGGAACGTTCAGACCATATATCATGTACAAACTGTACTTGTATTCTAGGACCGATCCCCAAACTACATTAATGACAAAAATTACTTCCTTTGAAGCATTGCTTTTAGCAGGAATTTTGTTTCTGTAATTGTCATATTCCTTGATGCAAATATGACCACTATCGATACGACTACAGAAAAGATCATTATTAAAAATTGTTGTTGGTAACCAACTATCAAATTTATCATATAACCCACAATAATTCCTGCAAGTACAGACAGACAAGCAGATATAATGTATCTGAAAGACCTGTGGTCTGTTAAAATTATTAATAATAATGAGGAACTAAGATATGCTACAAGTATTGAAATTGCGGCTCCCATAGTTTCGTATATTGGGACCAAGACAAAAAAACAGAGAAAAAATGTCGCTATTTGTACGGTTCCAGTTAATATGAGTATTCTAGATTTACCCAAGTTGTTGAGCTTTGATATCATGTTTACTGTAATTGAGGAAGGAATAATGCTCAAGGCAAGTACAAGTAAAACTGCTTCTGCAGATTCATATTCTGATCTAATCAAAGAAAGGATAGACCCTGGCACTACAAGTAAAGCTACAACTATTGGTGCCGTTAGGCTTAGACTAATTCTAAGGCTACCTGAAGATAGATCTGTCTTTAAATTAGATGAAGATGGAATTACCATATATGCCATGCTCGAAGCGAAGCTAGCCGCAACAATAGTAATCATTAAAGCAACATAAAAAATACCAACATCAGAAGTACTAATATTCATAAATGCAAGAAGAACAATACTTAGTGTAACAATTATCATCTTTGACCATTTTGCTGGAGTGTTGATAAGAGAATCTTTAATTGTTTCTTTAAAATATTCATTATTACCTAATCGAAAACTAAATGATTTTTTAACGAAATATAAAGAAGTAAAAATTACAAACAGCCCTTCAAGTAAGTATGCAAGTAACATACCTAGCGCTCCAAATGAAATATATACCAAAAAGAATCCTACCGGTAATTTTATTCCTAGACCTATAAGATCAATTATTAAGACAATCCTAGAATTAGAAATTCCTAGCAAACCAAAACGAATTACAAATTCAAGTGATAGTAGAATGAGTAACGCAATGGATATCCAAGTAAACTGCTTTATTGATTCATCATAGAGAGTATTGAGAACAATTAATACAAATGGAATTGATGCCAATGTTATTCCCAATTCTATTATAAGAGAGGTTCCAAGAATTCTTGATCCTAGAACATTTGATTTTTTCAATAAAGGATATTCAAGACCTAGTTGTGTCAATGTCGTGATTAGCGTGACTAGACTGTAAACCGTAACTGCAAGACCTATTTCTGAAGGTAAAGTCAGTTTAGATATAACCAGCCAATATATCCAACCACCAATGGAAACAAGTAAATTGTCTAAGAAAAGAAGTATACTTGGAGTGACAAAATCATTTGATGATTTGGTTTCAATTTTTTTTGTACCTTCTGAATCTGCTGGCGATTTATCTTGATTCAAGCCTGTCATTCCAATTTTTTGCCAGGAATATTGTTCTCAGGTGGATGTTTATCCATTAGATATTGAATAATTTTCCACAAAATGCCCGCAATCAGAAAATAGAATGCGTAACCTACGTTTTGATTTGCAGTATCTTGTTCGTTCTGCAAAAGTAGGAAAGGTGCGGAAGTTAGCATAGAGAGGGCAATAATTATTGGCAAGTTTAATAACACAAAATTGCTACGCAATAGTTTGATAATGATTTTATAGTTTATTCCTCGCATCGTTAATGTAAATCTTAACTAATTCAACATTATTTAAACAAAGCCATTAACAAGATAATATTACAATCAATTAAATGATAAATAAACACATGAACATGATCATCGAAGTGGGGCTAATAATACAACAACATTGTATTTCCGGGTAAAATATTCTTGTTCTGGATTTCTTCTAAGAACGCTTCATTTATTTCGTTATGACAAATTATGGTATTTTAATCTATTTTATAGTAAAGAAAAAAGTCCAAAAACCCGAAAGCACTGTTTTGAACTGTTATCAATTTTTTTGTACGAATGTCGTAACTTAAATACCACTCAGGCTGGCTAAAATCATAATTACATATCCAAATCAATAATTGCTACGAATATCAAATTTCGATGGTGCCCATGGATCCAAGTCAACTAAACTACTGAAGGGATATGTATTTGGACGAGGGATTGCAGATTGATTTTCAACTACAGTTGTTATCAAATTAGAGTTGAAAAGAAGTTCGCCAACTCCACCAACATTTGCATTAGTATCATTATATCTTGTCATCTCATCTATAAAGTTCGCTCCCACTAATAGTATCACTTTCTTTGTTTTTATATCTCCATAATGGTAATAGTTCTTGTAGTCATTAGTACCATTTATATCAAATATGTATTTTGGAAACCAAAGAAAGTAATTATTTCCTAAAACGGTAACTTTTTGTATTTCGTTAATTCCATTGTCATGGAAGCTATCCGGATTTTTTACTTTATTTGCCTTTTGTATCTCATTACCAAGCACTGAAATAACTTCATAGTGAAAAGATGTAAGGTTTAGACCTATCAACATAGTTGTTACTACCAATCCAAAGATGGCCAGTATAGATAGTACTGTATATGGTAATAATTTCTTAATCGTGTTGCTCCGAAATATTTTTGTTATGTCTGCAATTAGAATAGCAAAACTTATACAAAATGCAGGAAAAATTGGAATTAGATGCCAGTAGAATGTGTATCCACTAAGAAAGTTGATGGCAAGGAATGGCACAAACCAAAGAATTAAGAATAAATCTCGCCTCCTTACTATCGCATAAACAAACCCTACGAAAGATAATACTACAAGAACAGGATCTATATCAAATAACTTGCCAATAGCCGTGAAGAGGCCTGAATTTTGCCTTTCAGCCTGCCACAAAACGCTGCTTACCCATTCATTAAATTCTCCCTGAGATAATGCGTACAATGGCCAGATCAAAGGTATCAGCAATACAGGCGCCAACCACAAACCAAGTATCTTAAAATTCCTAGTTTTTGAATAAAGGATAAATCCTACAAGAGGTATCATCGCCATTACTGGAATCTTTGTAAATATAGCTAAGCCAAGAAATGTACCAGATATTAAAGCAATAGTAATAATTTTTCTTTTTTGGTTCAGATTCAAATCCGCTGCATAAAGCGCTAATAATATCGAACCAAGAAGAAATGGTAATTGGATAGGTTCTAACCAAATCCGTCGCATTATCCAGGTAAGAGGCATTACTGCAAAGAGAACAGATGCGATTAATCCAACCGTAGTATTATATCGGCGCTCAGCGATTTTAAATATGAGAAAAGTATCAAATATTGCGAGAATGCCCATAAGCATCCTAGGAATTATAAAAATTTCTTTAATTGAAGAAACATCCGTAGTAGTATGGAGAGAATCTGGATAACCAATGATACCCAATATTCCTGCCAGAAAAAATTGCCCAAAATAAGGATGAGCATAAGGAGTTAATGGATAACTAAGTAATTCTTTTGGTCCTTCTTGGGGACCCAATCCACGTAATACATGCATGGTTTTTCTCAAGTAATGATCTTCGTCTCTGTATATACTCGGAAATCCATCAAGATTCCATAAGTGAGTAAATGCAGAAAGTGATAGAGGTATTATGATGATGACAAGTTTAGAATACTGATTTTTTACTTTTTTACTTGCTGACAATATCAACTGAATTACTCTATAATTGCTTTATTACATTTACCACTTAACTTTTATGATATAGATTACAGTAAAATAGACTTTTGAATATTTTACAGATGATTAAATACTAGGTATTTCAATTAAATTCAATAGAAGAAGAATTAATTCATACCGCTATCTTTGATAAATTAATTGAAAAGATATAGATTGAAAAAATTATTAGCATGCCTGACAAAACCTTTCAGTTTAATTTACTAATTTTTTAGCCCAATTTCTTTTATGATTTATTTTCAGTATTTTAATTTAGATAATATAAAGGCATGCAATACCTTCATTGCACCTTGTCAATTCATAGAATTACTAGGCATCTCTATCCGTACGCTTTATAACCTATGTTGACTTATTTCCATTAATGGATTTAACGAAAAAAAAGAGGGATATAACTACTTATTTTTTAATCACAACATTATCAGTTGTCTTAGTAACAATGTGTGGGACTCCAAACAATGTCATAAATGAATCATGGGCTGATACAAGCCAAGCTTCAAATGATCAAATAAGAGATAGTTATTTTATGAATATTCAGGACATATTAGATAATGGTATCGGTGAATCTCCATTCAAACTTAATAATGAAATTGATAAATTGAATGAAACCTTGGGTGGTTTTTCCCAAGATGGAGAGACTAATGATAACGATACGCTAGGGACTGAAACCTTGGGCGGATTTTCCCAAGATGGAGAGACTAATGATAACGATACGCATGGAACTGAAACCTTGGGTGGTTTTTCCCAAGATGGAGAGACTAATGATAACGATACGCTAGGAACTCAAGACCAAGTTGAAAATAATGGCATAGATATAAATATTAAAAATGAAAATACCCAAAAATTAGAAATTAGATTAGAAAGCATTATTTCGGAGGAAGAAGGTGAAGAACCAATTCCACAAGAAGAGCAAAGGAAGGTTGAATCTGAAGATCAAATAGTTATGAGGGAACATAAATCTTTGACAGGGGAAAATTGCAGGACTGAAAATGTTCTTACAGGCGCTTCTAACGAAAAAGATTTGAAGGTTTTAGCCGAATGTCAAGAAGCAGTAGGTATAGTAAAACACACCAAAAAAATGGATGATGGTGACTTCAAGTTTTTCTTGGAATTAGATGAAAAATATAAGTTTCTAGTGAACGAGAAAAATATACAAAAAACTGACGGATTTTTGGTAGTCGAAATAGTTCCCCCGGATCAAAATGTAGAAAATGTATACCTTCCTAAAACTGGCGATCAAGTACATATTTGGGGTGCCTGGGTAACAGATAAGCCAAAAGGATGGCATGAAATACACCCAACCTGGAAGGTGATCAACGAGTAAATGCGGTCCAACATTTTTTATGCCCGGGCATCATAATAGTATAAAAATGTTTTTGTTTTTGACTTGCGCAATATATTTTAGTGAGTGGCTAGAAAGTTGAGTTATGAGTTCAAATAGATATGTAATCGCAACTATACTAGGAATAGCTATCGCGCTGTCAGCTTTTGTAACTATTTCGCTAACTGATCAAGTATTTGCAGCAAAGTATCCGTACAAGGCACAATTGAGCGGGCAAAACGAGGTACCTCCTGTTGAATCTAGCGCAACCGGTGAGGCTGAGTTTACTGTACCAGCTAACGAAACTATGAAGTATAGAGTAAATATCACAGGAATAACTAATGCTTCAGCAGCTCACATTCATGCAGGACCCGAAGGACAAAATGGTGACCCCGTTGCCGACCTTATAAACACTCCCACAAGCAAAGTTAAGGACACTGCTTACGGTATGATATTCAGGGGAAATCTAAGTGATTCAAGTCTTAAAGGCCCAATGGAAGGCAAGACCTTAGATGACTTGGCCACTGCGATGGATTCAGGCGAGACTTATGTCAACGTTCACACAGCAGATAACCCAGATGGTGAAATTAGAGGCCAGTTGAGTAATGTGGATACGCCAGCAGGAGGATCTACCAATTCTACCAATGCAACTGTTGGATTTTCAACCCTTACAGAGTAATCCAACTTTATTTTTATTTTTATTTTCTATAATTTTAAGCAGCTATAATCGATCAATTTATGCTCAGCAATTTTTTCTCATTCAATTAGGTGTTCTTCACATATCCATTGATGGAAAGATGGAAAATAAAAGGTTGAAATTGGTCTTTTGCTGAATTTTTTGTATGAAGTTATTCCATTCAAACGCTAAGTCTATTTCCCAGGCAGACATCGTCATAATAGGTGTCCCTGACGAATCAAGATCTCATGCGAAGAGAAAGGGGGCAAGTAAGGGACCTGACAGCTTAAGAATTGCGTCAAATTCTTATGAATTTTTTGAGAGAGAAGGAAAAATAATCCCAATATGCCCGATGAGAGGGACTCTTGAAAATAAGAAAATACTCGATTTTGGTAATATAACAAGAGAAGATCTATACAGGTTAGTTTTTGATATAGTTTCTGCTAAAAAGATTCCAGTCACTATTGGAGGAGATCATTCAATTACTACAATTATTCTACACGCAATAAATGATGCGTGTGATGGGGATAAAGTATCTCTCCTTTATTTTGATGCGCATCCTGATTTTGTTTCGTCAACAAGGAACTATTATGGATCTGTATTAACAGATTCATCCGATTATATTAAATTTACAAACAGTATCCTAATAGGAACTAGGGCAGCTGAACCCGAAGAATTAGAGAATGCAAGGGCAAAAAAACTAGAAATCATAACCCCGTTAGACATCGTCGGGCATGGGATAAACAGCATAATTGAAAAAATTATTTCAAAATGTGCATCAAGTAGAGTATATCTTTCAATTGACTTGGATTGCATGGATCCTGGAGTTGCACCGGGAGTCTCAGTACCAGCTCCTGGAGGACTTTTTCCAATAGACTTAATCTACATGATAAAAAAAATTAGTGAAAAATTACAGATCGTTGGAATGGATATTGTAGAGCTATCACCTGATTATGATCTGAATCAAAATACTGCGAATCATGCTTCAAGAATTCTTATGGAAATGATTTCTTCACTCGAAATATCCCGGAAAATAAATTTGTAAAATTGTACAGTTGTATTTAGATAAATGTAAATATCTGTCTGCATATTAAATTTGCAGTGACTGCAGTGACTGTGAATCGAATGAAAATTCCGTACAAATGCCCTTATTGTATTCAGTTTTGTACAAGAAGGTGGAATTTAGGCGTACATATTGAAAGAAAACACAAAGGAGGGGTTAACCCGTATAAACAAAAAAATATTATTTTTAATGATTCAATAACTTACAACGTTAAAAGCGGTGCTCGTACTTCAGATTCAATTTTTCCAGAATTCAGCGATCCTTCCGACATAGTAGAAAAGACCATGCAATTTAAAATGATGTCTGAATGGATACCAAGATTAAGCCGCTTTGAATTGCTTGTGCTGCGTAAGCAAATTAACGATCGGTTTATGAATTTTAATTTTCGCTCATGACCTGCTCTATCTCAATTTTTTCATCATCTGTCAACTTAATAATTTTGTACTTTTTCTTCACAAATGAGCTGACGTCTATGCAACTTAATTCCAATTTTTCCAATATTCAAAAATAATAACAAGATACCTACAATCAATCAATCGAAAATTTTTTATTATGAATTTATCCTATTTTATCGCCGTCCCTCTATCCATACTTTCAGTTGCTGGATATGGTTTGCCGAATTGTTCGGCTATGTTTTTGTAAGTGTCTATTTCATGTTTTGACAGAGGGCGAATCTTATTCATTGCTTCTTCAAAATTTTTCATATGTATCTTTAGCTCTTCTTTAGCAAGGTCTGCCTGTTTTGGATCTTTATATTTTGCTATATGTTCTCTAAGTGCAAGCATTACTGCAGCAGATGCCAAGGCGGCTATGTCTGCTCCTGTATATCCTTCTGTCTGATTTGCAAGGGATACAATATCGACATCGTCCGCTAGAGGTTTTTTTGATGTATGTATCTTAAAAATTTGAATCCTTGATTCTTTACTTGGTGGGGGGACATAGAGTAACCTATCAAATCTGCCTGGTCTCAGTAAGGCGGCATCAATTATATCAGGTCTATTGGTAGCCGCTATAATTATGACATTCGTTAATACCTCCAACCCATCAAGCTCTGTCAGCAATTGACTGATTACTCTTTCCGTCACGTGTGAATCACTACCAAGAGCACCCCTCGCCGGAGCTATAGCATCAATTTCATCAAAAAATACTATACATGGAGCAGCCTGTCTTGCTTCTCTAAAAACTTCACGTACACCCTTTTCTGATTCTCCTACCCATTTTGAAAGCAGTTCTGGACCTTTTATGCTGAT
>Ga0184634_10000046_pt1 | contig 25715 bp, 20 predicted proteins | sample PLM31_200_b1_FD_133016 | JGI IMG/M metagenome (GOLD analysis project Ga0184634, IMG submission 133016) | Groundwater sediment microbial communities from an aquifer in East River, Colorado, USA - PLM3-1_200_b1 | ecosystem: Environmental > Terrestrial > Soil > Riparian zone | place: USA: East... | reverse complement strand
TTTACTTAAGCAATGTCACCCTGAACGAAGTGAAGGGTCTCATGTATTTGGAAAGACGAGATTCTTCGCTTCGCTCAGAATGACAATCAAAGTAAAGGGACTTATGACTCACAACACTAGTTTCGAGTTGGGGAAACATTATCATTTTCAACCCGAGACCCGAAACCCACTCGCTACCCTGACTTGACGACACAACCCTTTCGAAGTATTCAACCTGTGTGCTTCTTTGTAGGAGCTGGGGATGCAGCCGATCGGCACCCATCCGGAGAGACTCATCCAGCAGATAGCGAAGTGGGAAAAAGAATAGAGGAGACAAGACCATGAGAAAAGCCGCGCTGAAAGTCGTTTTGCTCGGATGGCTCAACTTTTTACCCTGGGCGCTCTTTTCAACTCCAGCGAGCGCCCAACCACAGATCCCGCAGGAGGTCCTGGAACATGGCTATGCCGACCTGGCTATCGTCAACGGCAAGATAGTGACCATGGATGACCGGACAACCACACCCAACCCGGGGCGAGTCGCCCAAGCACTGGCCGTTAAGAAAGGCCAGATCATTGCGCTGGGCACAAGCGACTCCATACGGCGTCTTGCAGGACCCAACACCCGCATCATCGACGTGAAAGGCCGGACGGTCATCCCGGGTATTGTCGAGAGTCACTCCCATCTCTTCAGCTACGCCGGACGATGGAACCGCGAACTGGGGATCCGTTCGCCCAATCCGGGGATCTCCGTGGCGGCTAAGGCAGGGCGCACGCCCGAGGCCACGCAGGTGGTCATCAACCAGGCGATCCGGCAAAATTTGCCCAACGTGAAACCAGGAGAATGGATCGCCCTGAGAGTGGATGGCAACCCTGAACTGGGAGTCCACGACAACCAGCCCCGCACGTGGGCCTCCGAAAAGGTGCTCACTTCGCGCAAGAGCCTTGACCGCGTAGCCCCGGATAATCCGGTGATCGTCCGGGCCGGGACGCGAAGCTTCCTGAACTCCAAAGGGCTGGCGGAAGCGGAAAAGGCGATGGCGGGCTACGGCGAGTTCATCAAGGAATCGATGGAGGATCCGGGGACCACCGATTTGGGATTGATCGGGGTGCCTGAGAGAAGCGCCCTGGAATGGGAGCTTTGGTTCCAACCGTACCCGATAAGCAAGCTGGGCGAGCTGTTACGGCGAGAATCCGAGGCGTGGGCCGCTTACGGGATCACCACCTTTTCGACTCGCATCCCGAACCCGACCATCCTGACTGCTTACAATTATCTCCACAAGACGGGGCAGATGCCGATCCGACTTGCGGCTCACTACGAGGTTCACCGGACCCCTGGGCCGCTGGATTTGATCTTGAATTTTTACCGCTACACGCCCGACCTCTCGGGTCTCGGCAGCGATCTCATGTGGATCACCGGCATCGCCTCTGAGCGCTGGGATTCTCTCTTTCCCGAAGTCTGTCTGGGACCTGACACGGACGCCCCGCCCAAGATCAAGGCGCGCGAGCGCTGCCCCACACCGAATTCACTACCGTGGAAGGTGCTCAAGGAGGCAGTAAAAAGAGGCTGGAGACCGATCGGCGTCCATGGGGTCGGTAGCCATGGGATCAGGCTCTTCACCCAGCTCCTCGACGAGGTAAGAAAAGAAAAGGGCTGGAGCGCGGAGGAGATCCGGCGCCTTAGACCAACGGTGGAGCACTGTGAGGCATTCGTCCTGAAGCCCGATCTCATCCAAAAAATTAAGGACTACGGGATCATCATGAGCTGCGCCCCGCGCTACATCATGACCGGAGGGCTCTATCTCCGCGATTACGGTCCCAAGATCGAACGGGCCATCGTCCCTTTAAAAAGCCTGATCGATGCCGGCATCCGCGTCGTCGGGCAGATCGATGCGGCCGACCCCGCCCTCTATGGCGCCTTCTATCACCTATGGCTCGCGATTGCGCGCGAGGTCGATGGCAAGGTGATCGGACCCCAAGAGCGGTTGGACCGGGTTATTACCCTTAAGATGTGGACCACCTGGGCGGCGGAATATGTCGGGCGGGAGGATAAGTTGGGCACGCTGGAAGTGGGCCGTCTGGCAGATCTCGTTGTCCTTGACCGGGACTATTTCACGATACCAGTAAACGAGATCCGCGCCATCCGCCCTCTTATGACAGTGCTGGGGGGGAGAGCCATCTTTTTGGGTAAAGATTTCGCCGCGGAGCTTAAAACCGAGCCGGTAGGATACCAGCCCCCGGATAGCTGGCCGATCGTTAAGTGAACGAAAGAGTCGATGCCGAAAGCCTCCCCGACCCTTCTCTCTATCGAGCTCATGGCTCTCATGGCCGTAGGGCTCGCAGCGGTCACGCCCGCGATGGTCCAGGGCGGCCACGGCGAGGAGGAGAACCTCGACTCGATAACGCCGGAACGGGTGAAGCTGCTTCTCGATAGCGGCGAGAAGCTGCTCTTTATCGATCTCCGCCCCGCGAAGGAATTCCATGAGCAGCGATTGCCAGGGGCGCGCTCGATCCCGCTCGCGGAATTGCCTAAAAGATTGGGGGAGATTCCCCGGGCGGGTCGCGTCGTCCTTTACTGCGCCTGCCGACCAGGAGATGACGCGTACGCCAACTTTTTTCTCAGGGACAACGGATATCGAAATATAGCGGTGATGGAAGAGGGCTTCTCCGGCTGGGTAAAAAGGAAATATCCGGTCGAGAGCGGTCGGAGATAAAGAAAGGAGATGGTTATGAAACGGATCGCAGTTTTCCTCTTGTCGTTCGTTTTCTTGGCCGTTCCAGCCTCCGCTCAGACGGGAAGAGGCATGGTGATCTTTGCGGACGTAGTCTACTATAACGGCAAAGTCCTCACCGTGGATGAGCGCTTTTCCGTGGTCCAGGCACTGGCCGTGCGCGAGGGGAAGATCATGGCGGTGGGAAGCGATCGGGAGATCCTCGCCCTGGCGGGTCCCAACACCCGGCGGCTGGATCTCAAGGGAAAGACCGTGCTCCCGGGCTTCATCGACACCCACTCCCACCTCTTCGATTATGCGTCGGCCAACTGGGCCAAAGATTTGGAGGCCTTAGAGCCCCAACTGGCCCAGTTCCGCCAGACCGAGATCCAGGTGAAATCCGTGGACGAGGCCGCGGCTGCCTTAAAAAAGATCGTGGCTCAGAGTGAGCCCGGTCGTTTCCTTCACATCCAGCTCCAACCCGCCTCGATCGCGGAGGAGTTTGGTCGCAAGACGTGGGTGAAGGAGATGGACGAGATGGCGCCGAAAAATCCTCTGGTCGTGCAACTGCGGGGCACGGACAGGAGGGCCAACAGTTTGGTCTTCAAAATGTTTACCGACTACTTCGGCGAGCTACCAGAGGAGATCAGAACCGACCCCAAGGGAAAGCCCTTGGGACCTATCGGCTCCGGCGGTATGCGCACCCTCTTCGGCGAGATCCTGGTAGAGAGGCCGCAGACCCTGGCAGCGATCTACCAGAAGGAAATGCAGGCCTGGGCGGCGCTCGGAGTGACCACCTGGTCTTCATCCTTGCCGACCGCCAAGGTCTTCAGGGGTTTTTCCTTGCTCGATCGGGCCGGGGAGATGCCTATCCGCTTTGCCTACTCCCACCGGATGGGCGCGGCCGGATTCTCGCAGGCAGATGAATTCTACAAGCGCCTGGGAGATATCTACGGGCACGGCACGGACTTTCTCTGGACCATCGGGGTCTCCCTCTCTTCGCTCGACAGCAGTTACCCGCGCCACTGCACGACGATCAAGGCGGAAGGGCGCGTCAAATCCCGCGAGCGGTGCGAGGCGGAGGCGGAATACAGGATCATGCGCGCCGCCATCCAGGCGGGCCACCGGATCTCGGGCACCCACGTTTACGGCGACGGGGCCGTGGACCGGTTCCTGGACATGATCGAGAAGGCCAGCCGAGAGGGCGGCCTCACCCCGGACGAGATCCGCGCCCGCCGGCACAATATCGACCACTGCGGCATGAGCCCGCGGCCGGACCAGATCGAGCGGGCAAAAAAGCTCAACGTCATTTGGAGCTGCGCCCCTCGGTATATCGAGGATGCCGCAGACATCTCGCGGGATTACGGAGAAAAATATGCCCACGAGCTCAACGCCCCGATCCAAAACATCCTGAAGGCCGGAGGCAAGGTCGTCGGCGAATTTGACGACCGCAGGATTCACGGAAAAGAGGGCGGCGCCTTCGCCCACATCAAGTACGCGGTGACGCGAAAGGACAGCCGGGGCCGGACCTGGGGCGCAAAACAGGCCGTTGACAAGGCGACCGCCCTCAAGATGTTCACGCGGTGGGCGGCAGAGTACGTGTTGCGTGAGAACGTCCTGGGGTCCCTGGAGCCCGGGAAGTGGGCGGACTTCGTCATCATCGACCGCGACTACCTCAATACGCCGGACGAAGAGCTCTCCAAGATCGATGTCCTGATGACTGCGGTGGCGGGGAGGCCGGTCTATACCGACCCGCAGTTTGCCAAGGCCGAAGGATTGCAAGCGGCGGGTCTCACGCTGCGGCCGGCAAAACAGTGAAATCCGCGCTGGCATCCAGGGGGATCGCGGTCGTGGTCCTCACGATCGTCGGGTGCTTAGAAATGTGGCCGGGCACGGCACCAGGCGGCCATGATCCGGATGAGCTTACCTCCTATACGGTTACCCCGGAGCGAGTCAAACTCTTTCTCGATGTCGGCGAGAAGCTGCTCTTTATCGACCTCCGTCCGATTAAAGACTTTCGGCAAAAACGACTGCCAGGGGCCCGTTCCTTGCCTCTGGCCGAGGTGCAAAAACGTTTTGCTGAGATCCCGAGGGCAGGCCGGGTTATCCTCTACTGCGATTGCCCGTGGAAAGAGATCGACGGGGTCTATCTGTTCCTTAATGACCGGGGATACCGCAATGTCGGCGTGATGGAAGGAGGCTTCTCCGGATGGGCGAAGCGCAAATATCCGGTTGAGAGCGGCTGGAGATAAAGAAAGGAAATTGCCAAGGCTTCGCAATGATGCGTATCCTACCTGGGCTGGTCTCGATCGCGTTGGCCCTACCGGCCCTTTCCTGGGGTCACGCCTACCTGGTGAAGTCGATGCCGGCCGGTCGAGCGGTCGTCTTTAAAGGACCCGCCCGGGTTCAACTCTGGTTCAACGAGAGGCTGGAGCCTCGTTTCTCCTCTCTCTCGGTATCCAACTCCGACGGCAAGCGGGTGGACCTCGGTGACGTACGGGTAGCGGCCGAGGATCTTAAACAGCTCTCGGTAAAGGTGGGGGCGCTTCCCGCCGGGCTCTACTTCATCAAGTTCCGAGTTTTGTCTGTGGACGGCCACGTGGTCGAGGATCAGTTTCCTTTTACCATCCGCGATAGCAGGTCCGGCCCATGACAGGGTTCGCCAGCCTGGTTCGATTCTTCCACCTGGGCTTTTCAGCCCTCCTGTTGGGCGCCCTGGGCTTTGTCGCGCTTATAGCCTACCCGACCTTTAGGAAAGCCGGGCCGGAGATCTCTCCCGCCTTCCAAGGTCTGGTCCGCTCTCATCTCAGGCTCGCGTCGTGGAGTCTCTTGGGGCTCTTTCTCACGAGTCTCTTGAGCCTGGGGTTACAGATCGCTACGGCCAGTGGTCTCCCCCTCTTCCAGTCCATCAGCTGGGATACCGTCGGAGATATTCTCAGGGGAACCCAATATGGAATCGTCTGGTCTTTCCGCCTCCTCTGTCTGTTGGGGCTTGCGGGCCTCTTGGCTATTCTCTTACGCCGTGAGGAGAACGCGCTTCGAAACGGACTCCAGCTCATCGCGCTCGCCCTGGCCGCGGCCATGATGATGGCGCCGGCGCTCTCGGGGCATGCCGCCGCCGGTGAAGGACGAGCCCTCGTCCTCCAACTGATCGCAGACGCCCTTCACCTGGCTGCCGCGGGCCTCTGGCTGGGAGGCCTGGTGCCTTTGGCGGATTGCCTCCGTCGGATTCGAAAGCACGGCAGTCCCGCCGCGGCAGTCGCCGCCCAAGAGACAACGCGCCGTTTTTCCCTTCTCGGATTGGTTTGCGTCAGCACCCTGGTCATGACCGGGCTTTGGAATGCGTGGCATCTCGTCGGAGCTCTCCCTCCTTTGGTTGGAACCACCTACGGCCGGCTGCTCATTATGAAGCTTGGCGTTCTTATCCCCCTGACAGCTCTAGCGGCTTACAACCTGCTCTGTTTAAAGCCCAAGTTGCTCCTGTCGCCGGCCAACTTCTTGAGAGAGGATTTTGGAGTCCTCTTAAGCCGCCTGCGCCGCAATGTCCTGGCCGAGGTGTGCCTCGGAGCTTGCATCCTATTCATCGTCGGGGCCATGGGCGTTACTCCCCCGGCGCGCCACATCGCGCCGGACTGGCCCTTCTCTTTCCGTTGGAGCTGGACGGCCGTGAAGGGCTCGGCTAAAATCCGCTCCCAGCTCTTTGCGGGCGGCTCGATGGCAACGTTCGGTCTCCTCGCGCTCTTTTGCGCCTGGTTCCGCCGGGCGGACCGTCCCTGGCTGACGGGGGCGGGCCTTACGGGGCTTGGGTACGGAGGCATGGTGGCGCTCAGCGCTATGTCTATCGACGCCTATCCCACGACCTATAGGCGTCCGTTGGTGCCCTATCACGCCATCTCGATCGCCAACGGCGCGCGCCTCTACCGGGATAGCTGCGCCGTGTGCCATGGCGTCGCCGGCTACGGGGATGGACCAGCGGCTGACGGGCTCAAGCCCAAGCCGGCAGACCTGACGGCCAAACACACGAGAGACCACACCGTCGGCGATCTCTTTTGGTGGCTGACGGAAGGCATCAAGGGAACGGCGATGCCGGGATTCCAAGCGAGCCTGACCGAGGAGGAGCGCTGGGATCTGATCAACTTCATGCGCACCATTGCGGCGGCCGAGCAGGCCCGTCCCATGGCCGCGCTGGCAGAGCCCGACCCATGGCTGGTCGCTCCGGATTTCGTCTACCGGACGGTCGATGGCGAAGGGAAGACTTTAAAAGATCACCGTGGGCAGAGCGTTGTCCTGCTCGTGCTCTTCACTCTTCCCCATTCTCAGAAACGTTTGGCGCAGCTCGATCAGGCCCACGCCCGGCTCAACGAGGTCGGCGTCCGCGTCATCGCCGTTCCCTGGGATGCCGATAGGATCAGCGATCTCGCGGGACGCACAGTTCGATATCTGCCAGTGATCACGGACGGTAGCCAGGAGGCCTTCGCCGCCTATGCGCTCTTCCGACGGAGCTTCAGCGCCGAGGGAACCCGACCCGACCCGCCGATCCCGCCTCACATGGAGCTCCTGATTGACCGCCAGGGCTACGTTCGCGCCCGCTGGATTCCTTGGGATGGCGCCGGCTGGACCAGTCTGGATCGCCTGCTGCGTGAGATCGACCGGCTCAACCAAGAGAAACCATCTGCCCCAGCGCCCGACGAGCATGTGCATTAAAGAGCATTTAAGTCTTGAATTACTCTCTTTTTCTTGTTAGCCGGATCGGTGTAAGCAATAAACCGGTATTGTATTAAGGTAAAGAGGAGGCCAGGGGAAAAAGATCGATAGGAGATAGGGAAGATCAAGGTGCTGCTGACGAATGTTGCGTCTTTAAATCGCATCGAGGCGATCAAAAAGGTATTCAAGAGTAGGCAAAGGGAGAAAACCATGAGATATGGAATCAGGATGATGATTATGGCTGGGTTTATAGCTATGACTCCAACGGCCCTCCGGCCCCAGACCGTGCCACCCGACATTCTTCACTACCCTCAAATCGTTTTCTACAATGGCCAGGTCCTCACGGTAGATGAAAAATTCACGGTTGCCCAAGCATTGGCAGTGCGTGACAACAAGGTCTTTAAGGTTGGATCTAATGACGAAATTCTCCGCCTGGCCGGCTCTAACACGCGCCGGATTGACCTCAAAGGTCGGTCGCTGATTCCAGGCCTTATCGACACTCACAACCACGTCCAGGCCGGCGCCGCTGTTCGCTATGGCACCGAACTCGCCGAGCTGCCCGGGAGACACGCCCGCTTCATCATTTCCAATAAGAAAAACTGGGCTTCTGGAAAAGAAGATGTCCTGGGCCTCGTCCGCAAGGCCAAACCGGGGGAATGGGTCATCGGCAGTATTCATCGCGGCACGTATCTGATGCAAGTCAGCAAGAAAGATCTGGATGAGGCGGCACCCAACAACCCCCTTGTGATCTACGAGCGGCCTTCGGTGGCGGTAGGAAATTCCCGGGCCATAGAGGAGATCGTGAAACTCTATGGGCCTAGTGTAGAGGGGCTTTTAAGGGATAAGGAGGGCCAGTTTACCGGCCACATCCGCAAGCCCCTAGTCGGGCTGCTTGCCTATGAGGTCTTTCCGGGGCTGCCTATCAAGCCTCTGGCTAAGATCTATAAAAAGAGGCTGCAAGACTATCCCGCGGTCGGGATCACTACCATCTCCACCTCCATGGAGGCCAACGCATTTTCCGCCATGAACTACCTCGATCAGCGGGAGGGCTTGCCCATCCGTGTCGCCTATGGCCCGCGCACCATTGCACGCGATAATCCGCAGGCCCCCATGTATATGCGACGGGTTGGCATTTTCACCGGCCATGGCTCGGAGAGGCTGTGGATGGTCGGTCAGGATGCCGGATCTGCCGACGGCGGACTGGGAGGTCTCTACTCGGCCATGTGCACGACGGTGCCCAAGCTGCTTAAGCTCACCCCGCGCGATTACACCGGCAGCCCTTATGGTGATTGCCGCATCACAAAGGAGGATGTTCGCTGGAAGGGACATATGGCGGTTGCCCTGAGCGGCGGCCGGATCGCCAATACCCATGTCGCGGGTGATAAAGCTCATGACACCATGCTGGACTTGTTTGAAGAAGTTGAACAAAAATTAGGCGAGGGGACCATCCGGGGGCAACGCTTGGCCTTTGACCATTGTGTGTTCATCCGGCCGGATCAGATCGAGCGTGCTAAAAAGCTCGGGGTATCGTGGACGTGCCACAGTGGCTACCTCCATCGGGATGCCCCTTGGCTGGCGCCCCTCTACGGCAAAGAGATCGTTGAGCGGTGGATGCTGCCGCTTAAGAGTCTCCTGGATTCTGGCATGCCTGTCGCCTGGCACACGAGTTCGGATTACGTCACCGATAGGGAGCCACCATTCATGCATCTTCAAATTATGGTGACCCGAAAGGCTCATGACGGCAAAGTGTATGGCGCCCGCGAGGCCATTGACCGGAAGAGTGCGCTGCGTTTGATGACCACGGGCGGCGCATATTATATTTTGAGGGAAAAAACCTTGGGTTCCCTGGAGGCAGGCAAGCTTGCCGATCTGGTAGTCCTGGACAAGAACTTTATGGCCGTCCCGGATGAAGAGCTTTCAAAGATCCAGGTGCTGATGACTCTGGTGGACGGTAAGCCCGCCTATGCGGATCCGAAGTTCGCTCAAGAAATAGGTTGGCAGGGGATACCCTCGCAAAAGGCAGCGCTAGGGGAGTTGCGCGCGGGCCAACTCCAAGGGCTGGGAGAAGAATAGAAGCCCGCGAACGGGCCAGAGCCCTAGCGAAAGGTTTTGCTGAAAAAAAGGTCGGAAGCCTCTGATGGAAAAAAGGAGATTCCCATGGGATGGATAACCTCTTTACTTTTCTGTGCTCTTTTTACCGGCCAAGCCCTGGCCCAGAGCCTGCCACCGGAAGTGGTGCGGTACGCGGACGTGGTCCTCCACAATGGTAAGGTCCTCACCGTCGATTCCCAGTTCAGCATCGCCCAGGCGATTGCCGTGCGCGACGGCAAGATCCTCAAGGTAGGAAACGATCGGGCAATTCTCCCGCTGGCAGGTCCAAATACAAAGAGGATCGATCTGCAGGGCAGAACCGTCATCCCAGGGCTCATCGACACCCACTCGCATCTTCACGAATACGGCTTGGACCGTTTCGCTCCTACGATGAATCCTAAATTGGTCGAGATAAGAATCGAAGGGCGCACGGAAGAGGAGATGCTAGAGCGCTTAGCAGAAGCCGCCAAGACCAAGAAGCCGGGAGAATGGTTGATCACGCGGATTCGCCCACGCAATGTCGCTGACGCTTTCGTCACTAACAAGACTCGCTTTGACGTGGACAAGGTGACGCCGAATAACCCCACTATGGTCCATGTCACTGACACCAAGGCTATAGCCAACACCAAGGCCCTGGAAGCATTACTCAAGAAATACGATCCCAAGGTTCTCGAGCTGGTCAAAAACAGTCAGGGAGAGTTTACCGGCCGTATAGGGGCCGGGGTCAGCCTGATCTTCTACGAAGAGATCGTTCCCAAGCCCAAGCCCGAAGAGTTGGCGCCTATTTATCTCAAGGAGCTGGAACTGTGGGGAGCCGCAGGGATAACAACCTGGTCCTCGTCATTGGGCTCAGAAGCGATCTCGGCCTTTCACTACATGGATAAGAAAGGGATGCTCCCGATCCGCCTCGCCTACACGCATGAAGCGGGTTATAGGGATAACGTCTACGCGGAGAGTTTTGTCAGCCGCTTCGGCGATTTGACCGGTCATGGAACCGAGTCCTTCTGGCTTATCGGCATTTCCTCCGGCTCCACCGATTCTTCTTATCCCGGGGTCTGCACTACGCTTTCCCCGCAGCCAGGCGTTAAGGCGCGGGAGGATTGCCGACTCACGCTCGACAATGTGCGGGGTCGTGCGGCCTACTTGGCAGTGAAGACTGGGCTACGTATCTCAGGTACGCACAGCGCAGGCGACAGGGCAACGGACGTCTTAATGGATATCATTGAGAAGGCAAGCGCAGAAGCGGGGTTTTCGCTTGAGCAGATCCGGGCAAAAAGGCACGTGATCGATCACTGCACGATGAATCCCCGTCCGGATCAGATTGAGCGAGCTAAAAAGCTGAACCTCATGTGGAGCTGTGCGCCAAAATACTTGTTGCGTGCTGCAAGGGTAATGCGTGACTACGGCGAGGTAGCCGCCCACCGTTGGGTACTGCCGGTTAAAGGAATCCTCGACGCCGGTGGCAGAGTGACCTGGGAGCAGGATGATCCGGATCTCGGGATAAAACCCTTTTTCGGACTTTCCACACTGATCACGAGAAAGGACGAAAACGGCAAAATCTGGGGCGCACGCCATGCGATAGACCGCAAGACCGCTCTATTCATGGCCACGCGCTGGGCCTCAGAGTATGTCCTTCGAGAGAACGTTCTGGGCTCTCTGGAAACAGGAAAATGGGCCGACATGGTGGTTTTGGACAAAGACTACCTCGCCGTTTCCGACGATGAAATCGCCACCATCAACAGCGTGATGACAATTGTAGGGGGGAAAGTGATTTATAACGGCTTAAATCCATGATCGGGCTGGCAGGTCTCACGACATTATGGCTGTTGGCTTTCTGGCCGGCCATAGCTGAGGCCGGCCACGACGACGAGTATATCGACACCATTCCGGCAGAACGGGTCAAGCGTTTGGTTGATAGCGGGGAGAAGATTTTCTTGGTCGATTTACGTTCGCTGAGCGAGTTTCAGAAGACCCGCTTGCCAGGCGCCCGCTCGATTCCCATTGCTGAATTACAGAAGCGATACGATGAAATACCAAAGTCGGGCCGGGTGATTCTCTACTGCTCTTGCCCTCCGGGAGGAGTCGACGAGGCCTATGCCTATCTAACTCTTCGAGGAAAAGGATACCGGAATGTGAGCCTTCTTGACGAAGGCTTCTCGGGTTGGGTGAAGCGAAGATATCCGACGGAGAACCGGCGTCTGGAGTGAGCGACAAAGAAAGGTCGATGAAAAAGTTTCTCCTACCTCTCTCTTATTTTCTCATTTTTATCCTATCTACGGGCTCACTTGCCTACGGCTGGTTACTCTGGCAGATGGATAAGGCCCAAAAAGCCTCAGCCAATGGCGACGCCCCCAGGGCCCTAGAGATTTATGCGCGTTTAGAAGCTCTCTTTCATAAAGTCCCCTGGCTGCCTCGGGTCTTAGAGGAAGAATACCAGAACGTAAGCTTTAGCCAGGTCTCCATCCTGTACGGACAAGGAAAAAACGATGAGGCCTTGAAGAAGCTGGAACAGCTACCGGCATACGCCCCGTCTTCGGCTGAGAGCAGAGAATACTCTTTCTGGAGTGGCAACTTGCTCTTCAGCCAGGCAGTTCAGACCAAGGATCCCGAGAGCTCGGCGAATAGCCTGAAGGCTGCCCTTTCAGAGTACCAGAGAGGACTCATGGCTGAGCCGGACGATTGGGACCTCAAGTACAACTACGAGCTGGTCAAATATATCCTCATCCAGAAGGGACGCGAGCAGAAAAAGGAGGGGAGATCGATTCTGGAAAAGATGCGCCCCAGGGTCGAGCCCGCCCAGGAGCAGCTCCCGCCGGAAAAACGGGGCTGATTCGTACGATGAGATTCCTCTACCCAGAATATCTCAAGCTCCTCTTTCTCCTCGCCGGCCTCCTTCCCCTATGGCTCTACTCCCTCTATACCAAACGCAGGACACGCCTCGGCATGGGACCGGCCCTGAGACGGATCTCCTACCTCTCCTCCCCCGGGCGCGAGTCCGCACGCTACCTGCTCCTCAACCTGGTCCTGGCCAGCCTCATCCTGGCCCTGGCCCATCCCCAATGGGAGCGGGAAAAGAGCGTGGCCCAGCTCCAGAAGATGGATATGGTCTTTCTCCTCGACGCCTCCCTCTCCATGCGCGCCCAGGATGTCTGGCCCTCGCGTCTGGAGCGCGCCCTGGAGGTGATCGGCAACTTCTCCCGGAACAAGCCGCCCCGGGACCGGATCGGCCTCATCTCCTTCTCCTCCACCAGCCTTATCCTCTCCTATTTGACGGAAGATCCCGGCAATATCCTCTATTACCTCGACTACCTGAAAGAAGAGAAGGCGCCGGGCTTTGGCACCAACATCGGCCGGGCGCTGAAAAGCGGCCTTGCCCTCCTGGCCAAGGAGCAGGAGGTCGATCCTCAGGCCAGCCGCCGTAAGCGGATCTTCATCCTGATCTCCGACGGGGAGGACCATGGCCAGGAGCTGGGGCCTAGCCTCGAAGAGGTCAAAAGGCTGGGCGTCAGGGTCCACACGATCGGGATCGGCTCTGAGCAGGGCGCCCCGATTCCCATCGCCTGGGAGGAGGGGGTTCTCCGATACGTCGAGGATGAAGAGGGGAACAGAATCCTGACCCGCATGGATGAGAGGACGCTCAGCCGGGTCGCCGAGGAGAGCGGAGGAAATAGCTATCGCTCCTCCACCGGTGAGGCACTGGAAGGGACATTCGCGGAGATTGTCTTGAAAGAGAGGGAGATCGAAGGATTCCAAAAGGTCATCGAGCATGAGGATGGCTATGAAGCCTTCCTGCTGGCGGCCTTTGGGATCTTTCTCGTGGCCCTGCTGCTCTAGGGCCTTCTGCCATAGGAGAGATATGGAGGCGTTAACCCGGGAAGGGGTCTTGTCAGCGATCCAGCGCGTCGCCCAGGAGATCCACAAGGTCATCGTTGGGCAAGACTGGCTCATCCAGCGCCTCTTGATCGGCCTCTTCTCTGAAATCCCCTACTCCTTCCAACGCGATGGCGAAGCAAAGGCCGGCTATGGCCACATCCTTCTGGAAGGGGTGCCGGGTCTGGCCAAGACCCTCACGGTCATGACCCTGGCGAACACTATCAGCGCCAAATTCCAGCGCATCCAGTTTACGCCCGACCTGCTGCCCGCAGACATCCTCGGCACGCGCATCTTCGATAGCACGCTCAGCAGCTTCCGCACCGAGAAGGGTCCGATCTTCGCCCACCTGATCCTGGCCGACGAGATCAATCGCGCCACGCAGAAGAGCCAGAGCGCCCTGCTCGAGGCGATGCAGGAGCGCCAGGTGACCATCGGAGAGACCACCTATCCATTGGAAGAGCCCTTCTGGGTGCTGGCGACACAGAACCCGATCGAGCAGGAGGGGGTCTATGCCCTGCCCGAGGCCCAGATCGACCGCTTTGCCCTGAAGATCAAGGTCGACTACCCGGCGCCTGCCGATGAGAGGGCCATGCTGGCCTTGAAGCTGAACGAGGTGACCGTGAATCGGGTGATGGCGCCCGCGGACGTCATCCGCTTGCGTAGGTTCATCGCGCAGACCTACGCCAGCGATGCCATCGGCGACTATATCCTGCGCATCGTCAGGGCGACCCGAAACAGCGGCTCCCCCGCCTTCCCGATCGTCAAAGAGATGGTCCTCCACGGCGCCTCGCCGCGCGCCGGCCAGCACCTGTTCGCCCTGGCGCGCACCACGGCCCTCTTTCAGGGACGGGACCATGTCCTGCCCTCGGATGTCAAGCGCATCGCGCCCGATGCCCTAAGGCACCGGCTGATCCGCACCGTGCGGGCAGAGGCCGAGGGGATCTCCTCCGATGAGATCGTGGCGGAGATTCTGGGCCGGGTGCCTATCCCTTAGAGGTGCCCCATGATCCCCAAGGAGCTGATGGAGGAACTGCGTTACATTGAGATCTACACCTCCAAGGCGGTGCGCCACTATCAGACGGGAGAGTACCGCAGCCCGCTCCGGGGTCAGGGCTTCGAATTCGACCAACACAAGCGCTACCAGCACGGCGATGATTACCGGCGCATCGACTGGAATGTCACGGCGCGCATGACCCACCCTTACGTGAAAAGGGATTTCCAGGAGAAAGAGATGGACGCCCTCATCCTGGCCGATCTCTCACGCTCGATGGAGTTTGCCAGCGCGGCCCAATCCAAAAAAGAGCTGCTGCTCCGGGTCGCGGCCACCCTGGCCTTCTCCGCGAGCTGCGACCAGATGAAAGTCGGCCTCATCGGTTTTACCGATGCCGTCGAGCTGGAGCTCCGACCCAGGCGCGGGGCCTCCCAGGTATGGCAGATCCTCGAGGCCCTGGGGGAGGTCCGACCGGCCTCCAGAAAGACTCGTCTCCTCCGCCTCCTGGAATACCTGGAGAATCGGCTGAAGCGGGCGACCATCCTCTTCTGCATCTCCGATTTCATCACCCCGGAGGAGCTCTTCGCCTCCAGCCCTCTCAGGCGCACCGTCCGGCGCCACGACTTCGTCCCCTTGATCATCGAGGATGGCTGGGAGGAGTCCCTGCCCGAAGGCAGGGGGTTTCTCCGCCTGCTGGACGCGGAAGGCGGCGAGGAGATGCTCCTGCGCCTGTCGGAAGGGCAGAGGGGCCGGTACGAAGCGCTGATGCGGGAGCGGAAGATGGCCCTGGAGCGCTCCCTCTACCGGCTCCGTCTCGACCACCTCTTTCTCAGGACCGGGAAGCCTTACCTCGACGCCGTGATCGGACTCTTTCACCGGAGAAAAATGGTCAAAGGGCTCAAGGGATGAAAGGGCGATGAAGAGAGTGGCCTGGCTTCCCATAACGCTCCTCTGGCTGATTGCCTCGGCGGCCTCTCCCCAAGTCAAAGGCGCCGCCCAACCGGCAAAGTTCTCCATCATGACCAGGCTCGATAAGACCGCCCTCTGGGTCGGCGACCGGCTGAGCTACAAGATCCAGGTCATTCATGATCCGGATATCGAATTTGTGCTCGACCAACTCAAAAAAGAGCGGCTCTCTCTCGCCCCCTTCGTCCTGAGGGAAATCGCCATCCGTCAGGGCAAGTGGGCTGGCGGTAAAAGGCGCCTCGAGATCACCCTCCTCCTCAGCTCCTATGAGATCGGCCGACCCGAGCTCACGATCCCATCTCTGGACCTCTATTACTTTATCCACGATCCCGCGGCGGGGAAGAGAGAGCCCCAGGCCCAAGTAGCCAAGGTCCCGGCCATGAGAGTGGGGCTGCGCAGCACGCTGAGCGGCGGCCCGCCCCAGCCCCGAGACGCGAAGCCCATCGTCCCTAGAGGGATCGGGCGCGGGCTCCTGGCCTTAGTCCTGGGGTTGGCCGGGATGATCTTTCTCGCCGTCCGCGGCGCGCGCCGGATCTGGACAGCCCGCGCCGCTGACAGAGAAAAAAAGCCAGGGCTCAGCCCGCAGGCGCGCGCGCGCCTGGCACAGGAGGGGTGGGCTCGGATCCGCGCCCTCGGAGGAGAGTCCCCGGAGGATCTCACCCGCTTTTACACGGAGACCTCCCAATTCCTGCGCCACTATCTCAGCCAGTGGCTTGAGATTGAGACCGCCGGCCTGACGCCGGAGGAGATCGAGGCGGCCTTGGAAAGGGCAAAGGTCGATGGCCCCATCGTCCGCGAGGTCAGGGCGGTCTTGGAGCAGTGCGATGCCGTGCGCTACGGCAGAGACGGTCTCAAGCTGGGCGCGGAGCTGCGGCCGCGCCTCCTCGAAGCGGTGGAGAGGATCCTGCGACCGCAACCAGCCTGAGAGAGGAAAAATGATCTTTACCCGGCTCTATTTGGCCGCGATCGTCCTGCCCCTCGCCCTGATGGTGCTGTTGATCCATTGGCGCAGAAAAAAGAGCCACGTCGCCCATCCCCTGCTCTTCTACCTGCGCCGGCGGATGGCGCCGGCCTCGCCCCTAGTCCATCTGCCCAAGCTGCTGGAGCTCCTCGCCCTGGGCCTTCTCCTGATCGCCCTTACCGACCCGGTCTCGCCCGCGACCGAATATCTCGTCGTCGACGAAGGGCTGGATATCCTCCTGGTCCTGGATCTCTCCTCCAGTATGCAGGAGCCGCTGGATCTGAAGAGGACCCTGGAGCAGAGGCGACTGGGGATCCCCGGCGGGGAGAAGAGCCGCCTGGACGCGGTCAAGGAGGCCGTGATCCGCTTCGTCCAAAAACGGCGCCATGACCGCATAGGGATCGTGGTCTTCTCAGAAAACGGCTACGTGGTGGCCCCGATGAGCGTGGACACCCCCTATCTGAAGCGCTACCTGGAGATGGTGGATCACAAGACGCTGGCCAGCGAGGGGCAGACGGCGATCGGCGAGGGGATCCTCACCGCGCTCCACCTCGCGGCGCGGCAGGGCCGCGGCCAGAGGGGTGATCGCAGAGGCAAATTGATCGTGGTCTTGACCGACGGGGAGAACAACACCGGCCGCGACCTCTACGCCGCCATCAGGCAGGCCGGCGCCGCCGGCTTCAAGATCCATTTCATCGGCGTGGAAGTGGAGCGGCTCACAGACGCCCCCCGGTTGATCGCCGCGGTCGAGGCCACCGGGGGAAGCTATTACGACGTGAGAGACCCCGGGCAACTGGAAAGGGCCTATCTCGATATCGACCGCCTGGAAAAGGGGACTTTCCTTACCCAGAGAGAGATCACCCATCTCCCCCGCTTCTACCCCTTTGCCCTCGCCTCCCTTGCCCTCCTGGCCACCGGCCTCGCCCTGAGGGCCATCCCCTATTTCATCGAGATCTCTTAACCGGGCGCCCCTGTCTCTTCAACCCTTGAACCTTTGAGCCTTTCAACCCGTTATTCGCTCCGCCTCTTCCATCGCCGAGCGCTGCATCACCCCGTGAAGGTCCACTGAGCTCATGGCGCAGTACTCCACGCCGTAGGTGGGCCGCTCGTCCGCCATGCCGGACTGCAACAGCCGCTGCAAGGCTATGCGATTGAAAGCGCCATGACCCATAACCCCTTCCTCGTGCTCCTCAAGGTCGGCCTCCACATGGGTGACAAAATAGGTCGCCTTCTCCCGGTCGAAGCCATAGTGCTTCTTCAGCGCCTCATAGAAGGCTCTGGACCAATAGCCGATCTGCTCCTCGGTCGTCACGCAGCCATACCACTCTGCGGCGGTGCCCTCGTAGAGGATGCTGCGCATGAAATCGATCTTGGCGCGGAACTCCGAGAGCATGGGCTGGCTAAAGATCTCTTCTTCGGTCAAACCCAAGGCCTGCGCCGTCTGCAACATGACCAGGCAGTGGCCCGGGGGCTTCGGATGGATGAATTCATCCGCGATCTTCTCCCCTAAAGGACCCATCAGATCACGATGCCGCTTAAAAAAGGGCAGAAACTTGTGATAGGAGCAGGCGGCGAGCGTGTTGATCTCTATGGTGTAGGCCCCCCAGTTCCTAAAAAAGAGCTGCAGCACGTTGAGCGGGAGCTTCCCCTCTTTGAGGCGCATCATGAATGGGGTTCGATTGACCCTCTCCTCCCATCTCCGCGCCACCCTTTCGTACAGCTCATCGACGACTCTCTTTGCCTCTTCCGGCGGCAGCTTCTCTCCCAGACGAATCTCGATTGCCATCACCTTCTCCTTTCAACGCATCTGGCACACGACGTCCACCAGGGCCGTTCTACCTTCTTCTTTGACAACCTTAAGCGCTCCCCGCAACGCCCTACCCAGCTCACCGGGTTCGGTGATTGGCCCTGCGCCCCAAACCCCGAGCGAGCGCGCCAGGGCGGCAAAATCCACCGCCGGGTCGTCGATGCGGATCCCAATTGTTTTATTCTCCACGGGCCGACCTCTTTGCAGCGCCATCCGCTCCTGGTGCTCCTCGTCGTTGTAATAGGAGCGATTGCTGCAAACTACTACGAGGAGCGGGATTCTATGGTGCGCCGCGGTCCACAAGCCGCTCCCGGTAAAGAGGAGGTCTCCGTCGGGCTGGAGGTCGACGCAGATCTTTCCTGTCCCTTTGAGCGCCAGCGCGGCTCCCAGGGAGGCCGGCAGACCGTACCCCAGGCCGCCTCCTTTATATTTTCCCAGGATCTGGTTGAACTTGCCGGCATGAAGAAAAAAATTCTCCTTGCCTGAGGAGGTCCCATGGGTGAGAACCCAGTCCTCGCTCTTGAGAACGTTGTCCAGCTCGCTATAGAGCCGGCTGGTGGCGATCGGCTTTTCGTCCCACTGGGCACGGGTTTGCCGCGCCCGGGCCTCGTTTCCCTCGGCGTGAAGCCTTGACCACTGCGTCCGCCTCTTCTCGATGTCCGCGCCTCTTTTCTTTAGCCCTTCTTTCTCACTCTTGAGCCGGCGAACCAGCTCAGGGAGGAACATCGCAGTGTCCGCCATAATCGACAGGTCCGCCTCGCGCAGCCGATTAAAATCCGTAGACCAACTGCGCACCAAGAGATCGTCCAGGCCCACGTTGATGATCTTGGCCTTGGGAGAAAGCAAAGGGATCGGCGTGCGCTTGCCCATTTCCTGAGCCCTTTTGCTGGTTGCCCCTTCGAGGTCCGGGACATCGAGCGCCAGAAGAAGATCCGTCTGGCCCAAAACCTTTTCCTGCATCCCGGTGAGGTTCAGTGGATGAGCGCCAGGGAAATTCAGCCTGCCAAACTGGTCGAAGACCGGAATGGCAAGGAGCTCCGCCAGCTCCACGAGGGCCTGGAAGCCGGCCTCCCTTCTTCCCACCCAGTCCGCGATGATCACCGGAGCGGCGGCTTCTAAGAGCCACCGGATGGTCTTATCAAAGCCCTCTTCCGGGGCCTGCAGGGGCAGGGGCGCTGGATAGCGGTCCAGAGATGGAAAGGGGATCTCGCCGTCGAGCTTCTTTTCCTGGACATCGCAGTCGTAGCAGAGATAGACCGGTCCCATCGGGTCGGTCGTGGCTAAGCGATAGGCCCGGATAAAAGAATCGGCAACGGCCTCCACGCTGGCGGGCTGGTCGTCCCATTTGACGAAGTCGCGCACCAGGTTTCCTTGAACCAGCGCCGTATGGACCCAATCGATCCAGGGTCTGCGATGGGCGGTGTCCATCGGTCCGGTCCCGCCCATGACGATGACCGGAAGCCGGTCACACCAGGCGTTGTAGATGGCCATGGCGGCATGCTGCAGCCCGACGACATTATGGACCGCGGCCGCCATCGGTTTGCCTTTCGCGCGGGCATACCCGTGAGCTATGCCGACGGTGATCTCCTCGTGGGTGCAGGTAATGACCTCGGGCATGTGGTTGCCGCCGTAGTTGACCAGTGAATCGTGCAGGCCGCGGAAGGTCGCCCCTGGATTCAAAGCCACATACTCCACCTCGAAGGCTTTGAGCAGGTCCACGACCACGTCGGAGCCGTACTGGGGTCGGGGTTTTTCGGCCACTCGCGCTGCTTTACTCATGCCATGCTCCTTCTAATGCTCATCTGCAATAAATTTTGGATCATGAATCCTACAGTTCCCTCTCCCGCTAACGGGAGAGGGTTAGGGTGAGGGTCAAACATCGTCGCGCCACCCTCACCTCTGATCCTCTCCCTCCAAGGGAGGGCGAGGAGGTCTTGAGAGCGCTCTTGATTGAGAAGGAACATAATCTAACTGTGGGGCATATCGCAAGAGGGCTGCTTAGAAATGATATTCTGTTTTTAACCTGTGAAAGGAATCCACTTTCTCACGTAGGAGCAAGCCAGAGTCGTCGTACATCTTTCCGAAAAAGATCATGAGGGAGCGCCTCTTCATCGGCTCCAAGGAGTCGGATGCTGAAGGCTTGACGCTTTCGATCATGGACGTCGGGCTCTTCCACGAACCTTACGTGGGCGATTTCCGCAAGATTCAGATGACAGTGCCAGGGTTCGCTCTCCACCGAAAGCCATTCGTCCTTGACGCTCACTTTAGTGCCGCTGACGTCGACCCACGCTTCAATCACTGCGCTCGGCCCCTTGCTCATGACGAAGAGCATGTCAGAAAGTCTCACCACTTCGCGGAGCAGCCCTGCGACGGTCGCGACGAGACTCTCCTTATGACCTACGGTCTCTGCCAAAGACAACTTTCTTCCCTGTGGCTTACCAGCTCGCCCTGCCCATCGCCCAGCGGTCCAGGCTGGCAAGGTATTCGCGGAACAGCACCATGCGCATCGCCACGGCTCGGCGCACCCGATCCTGGCGCTCCGGAGTGGTGGCGTAGCGCTTGAGAAACTCTTGGGGAACGCTGCCATGTCCCTCTTCATCCTCGGTGATCCGGCGATAGGGCTGCTTGATCCACTCAGGCACAGAGGGCGACTTTAAGCACATCTGAATCAGATAGTTCGCGACGGTCTCTCCCGCGAGGGAAAGGCCGGCGACGCGCTCGCAGGTGTCGTTGAGCCCTTCCATGGCGTTGAACATCGCGATCTGGGCAGGCAGCGGCTTATAGTCGAAAGGCTCATAGCCCAGATCCCGAATTCTTTTAGACAGGAGCTGGGCATGGGTCATCTCCTCGTGCGCCGACTCGGCCATGGTGGCCTTGACGTCAAACTCCGGCGTTGTCTTAAGCCAGGTCCCGAATAGATCCGCCGCTCGCAGCTCGTTGAACAGGCGGCTTTGCATCACCCGGATGCGCTCGTCGTCGCTCTTGAGCGGTATGTAGCTGTAGGCCGGGGGTTGGCCATCGAGGGCGTGACAGAACACATGGATCGGTTCCAGCAGCTCCTGGACGAATTCTTCGCTGTTCATAAGATCCCTCCTTCCATGAAAGCTCCTATAAAGAGATTACCTTCGATCTCTCCTACAGCCAAGTAATTTAAGGCATCCTTACCGCAACCGAGGGCAAATATCCATCCTTATCTTCGGGTCGGTCTCAGGCTGGTCTCGAGTTGACATAACAGCTCGATTATCGGATATTCTCCACTCCAAATTGGGGATGGGGGCCAGTCGGCCCTCTCTGCTGGGCTATTTAAGCTCTCGGAAACTGGCCGGCGGAAGGTTGTCACGGGCAATTTTGAGTTCTCAGTGACCGACCCCAAAAAACAAATTCCTATCATTTTAAAGGAGGACCTCAAAATGGGAACAAAGGCAATATTAGCCAGGCCCGAGGATCACTGCGGCATTCTCGGGATGTCCGAAGCAGTTAAGGCGATGTTGGAGGCCTTTCGCAACTGGGCCCATGACCCGTTAGTCGGCGAGCTACGACGACGGACGCATACCCCGAAGAACGTCCGCATCACCCTTCACCAAGGCGGTGCACCCGCTTACGGTATGACCGGGATCATGACTCACGCGGAGCTTGTCCGCATCTTCGGCGATCAACAGCGCTACCCGCGCCGCGGTCGCCCCGTGCTCGTGCTCTACAATTCGGACAACACCGCCCTCAAGCTGATCTTGATCGGCGAAATGCACCCTAAGGAATTGCCTTATGCAAACAGCGTCGTCGCGATGCCAACTTCCTGCGCATCGATGATTGGCACTGACCTGCTAGCCAGACAGGCTTGCCAGGTCGCCGGCGTCTTCGGTGCAGGAGACCAGGCAAAATACCATCTCTTGGCTCTCACCTGCATCCGGCCTTCAATAGAAAGAGTGCGTGTATTCAGTCCCACTCCTGCCAAAAGAGAACAATTCGCAAAGGAGATGTCAGAGGTCCTCGGCATCGAAGTTCTGGCGGTTGAAAGTCCACGAGAGGCCATCCGTGGAGCTGATGTGGTCGTGTGTGCCACTAACTCAAACGTGCCGGTGTTTGACGGCGTCTGGCTGGAAGCAGGACAGCACGTGACGTCGATCGTCTCGAGCAACATCGCACTGCTCAAGAGAGGCTTCGTCAAGCAGATGCGCCGCGAGATCGACGACAAAACGCTAGAACGCGCCGATGTGCTGATGACCAATGTCTGGGGTCAGGAGGAACTTGATAAGACAGCCGTGTTCTGGGAAATGTCTTGTAACCGCCCCGATCTAGGCAAGAAAGTCGTTGATGCTGGCCAAGTGATTCGCGGTGAAAAGCCGGGCCGGATCGATGATAGGCAGATTACCTACTTTAAGAACTGCGCATTCTGGGGCATGGGCGCGGCCGCTATCGGTGGTCTGATTTACAATAGGTTGTTGGAGCAAGGCAAGGGCGTTGTCCTCGATTTCGATCCCTACGAGTATTATGACGAAGCATGGAGCGAAGATTAGTGGCGACCCTGTGACTATCTTAAACATCGAGGAAGGTGCTGAAAAACTCTTTTTTCGAACGATCTCTAGGTTGTCATTCTGAGCGAAAGCGAAGAATCTCCAGGCTTTTCTTATAGATTCTTCGTCGCCTTCGGCTCCTCAGAACGACCCAATCCGAGTTTTTCAGCAAGCTGTTAGGTCTATGGGAGGACTCCCATGCTCCACCGGAGAGAAGTCCTCCAGGAAAAGAACTTACCTTCGATCCATCCTACGGTTCGATAAACTCACCGTCCCGAGGAAGATCGAGGGACAGCCAGGTTATTGGAAAGCCTCCTCACCGCAACCGGTGGCAAATGTCCATTCTTGTCTTACGAGCCCACCCCAACGTCGACATAAGTGTCCGTTATCGCATACTCTCTGCCCCAAAATTGGCGCTTGAAACATACCCTGATCAGTTTTCGCTGTGGGTCGGAAGTTAGCGGACTCTAAACAGTCAGAAGCCCCTTGCAAGAATCGCTAAAAAGCTATATAGAGAACAATATGAAAACTATTGCAATTACTATTGAGGAAGAAACCCTAAAGTCCGTTGACGAGATTGCTAAAAAGTCTCCTAGGGGACCCCAAAACCGCTCTCGGATCATTCGTACGGCTATAAAGGAGTTTGTGGCTAAGGAGCGGCAGCAAGATCGTGAGGGGCGGGAACGAGAAATTTTGAAGAGGCACCGGGCAGGTCTGGAACGACAGGCCCGTGCCCTCATCTCTGAGCAGGCCAAGCCATGAAACGCGGCGAAATTTATCGCACCAAAGAACGCATAGCGGAACGTGGGGACAAGCCGGGATTCTATGTGGTAGTATCACGCTCCTTCATCGCTGCCAATGATGATGTTTCAACAATCATTTGCGCCCCAGTTTACAGTGACATCCTCGGTTTGGAAAGTGAGGTGGTTCTTGGACCCAACGAAGGGCTACCACGGACATGTGCGATTCGGTGCGACTTCCTCATGCTGATGTTCAAACGGAAACTCACTCGCTTTGTCAGTACTCTTTCCCGATCTAAAATCAGTGAGCTCAACCGTGCCCTCGCCTATGCCCTGGAGTTGGGCGAAGTTACTACTCAAAGTTCTGCCAGATAAAGTCAACTTGCAACTTTCATTGTAGGGATGATCCCCCTTTGATTACTCGCGATCCGAAATTCCGTAACTTCGGGCTCCACGTTCTTACTCAGCGCTGCTTTTTGCAAGGCTCTCCCACAACAGCTCCGCCGGATGTCTCGCCTTGCGGCCCGCGAGATGCTCGATCTGCTGGCGGCAGGAGATGCCTGAGGCGACGATCTCGACTCCTGGACCGGCTGCCTTTACGGCTGGGACAAGCCGGCGATTGGCTATGGCGACGGAGAGGTCGTAATGCTCCTGCTCGAAGCCGAAAGAGCCTGCCATCCCGCAGCAGCCGGAATCGACTTCTGTCACCTCAAAGCCGGCCCAGCGCAGCATCTCGACCGTGGGGGCTGTCCCGACCAGGGCCTTCTGGTGGCAATGGCCGTGAAGGAGCACCCTCCCCCCATTCTTCCTGAAGTTCAGTGAAAGCCTACCGGCCTCACGCTCCCTGAGCAGGAGCTCCTCCAAGAGAAGGCCCTGGCGCGCCACAAGCCTGGCGGCCTCGCCCCTGAGCAGATCGGGATATTCGTCTCTCAGCGTCAGCAGACACGACGGTTCCAAGCCGACTATGGGGACATCCCTCTCCGCATAGGGCGAAAGCCGCTCCACGTTCCACGCGGCGTGCTCTCTGGCCTCTCTCAGCATCCCCTTGGAGATCAGGGGGCGGCCGCAGCACTTTTTTTCCACCAGGACCACCCGATAGCCCGCACGCTCCAGGAGGCAAGTTGCGGCGATCGCCACCGAGGGGGTGTTAAAATTATTAAAGGTGTCGTGGAAGAGAACGACATCTCCGTGAGTCGGATCCCCCTCGGCTTGATGAAGGCGGAACCAGTCCTCGAAAGTCTCGGACGCAAAAGCCGGCAGAGGACGCCGGCGGTCGATTCCCGCCAGGCGCTCCAGGAGCCAGCGGTTGGGCCAGGAGTTCGCCAGCCAGTTAGACAGCGGGGCCAGACGGGAACCCCAGCGGTTCCATCTGGCGATGCGGCCGAAGAGCCGGTTGCGCAGCGGCAGACCGTGGGCCTGATAGTAATGCGAGAGAAACTCGTATTTGAGCTTGGCCATGTCCACGTTGGAGGGACACTCGGCCTTGCACGCCTTGCATTCGAGACAGAGATCCAGGACCTGGTAGAGCCGCTTGCCGGCAAAATCCTCCTGGGGAACTTTCCCCGACAGAACGGCGCGCAGCGCATTGGCCCGGCCGCGCGTGGAGTGCTCTTCGTCGAGCGTCGCCATATAGGAGGGGCACATCGTCCCCTCCAGTTTTTTGCGGCACTCACCCATGCCGCTGCACATCTCCACCGCCGCGGCGAAGCCCCCCTGGTCGCCGAAGTCGAGGATCGTCTCGGGCTGCCAGGTCTTGTACTGCGGACTGATGCGGAGAGAGTCGGTCATGGCCGGGGCGTCGACGATCTTCCCGGGATTCATCAAATTCTTCGGATCGAAGGCGCGCTTGATCGCGCGGAACGCCTGATAGAGCGCGGGGCCGTAGAGCCTCTCGTTGAAGTGACTGCGGGCCAGGCCGTCTCCGTGCTCTCCCGAAAGCGCGCCGTGAAACTCCAGGACCAGCTCCGTGATGGCGTTCGCGATGGCCACCATCTTTGTGACCTCTCTCGGTTCCTTGAGGTTGATCAACGGCCGGATATGAAGGCAACCGACCGAGCAATGGCCGTAGTAACCGGCCTCGACGTCGTGCTGTTTCAGTATTTCGCGGAACCCTCGGATAAACTCCGGCAATTTTGCGGGATCGACCGCTGTATCTTCGACAAAGGCGATCGGCTTCTTCTCTCCTTTCATTCCCAAGAGCAGGCCGAGACCGGCCTTGCGCAGCTTCCAAATTTCCTGGACCTCTTTGGGGGCGAAGGCCAGAGTTGAAGCGTAACCGATCTTTTGTTTTGTCCGCAGGCTCTCCAGCCGCTCGATCTTGCTCTTCGCCTCAGATTCGGTTTCTCCGGCATACTCCACGATAAGAATCGCCGCGGGATCTCCCT
>Ga0184634_10000045_pt1 | contig 25826 bp, 22 predicted proteins | sample PLM31_200_b1_FD_133016 | JGI IMG/M metagenome (GOLD analysis project Ga0184634, IMG submission 133016) | Groundwater sediment microbial communities from an aquifer in East River, Colorado, USA - PLM3-1_200_b1 | ecosystem: Environmental > Terrestrial > Soil > Riparian zone | place: USA: East... | reverse complement strand
GCGACTCATCATCGCGGGTGCGAGCGCCTATCCGCGGATCATCGATTTTCAGAGGTTCCGCCAGATCGCCGATGAGGTCGGTGCCTGTCTCATGGTAGATATGGCCCATATCGCGGGTCTGGTCGCTGCCGGGCTTCACCCCAGCCCTGTCCCTGACGCCGATTTTGTCACCACCACTACCCATAAGACCTTACGAGGTCCGCGCGGCGGGATGATCCTCTGCCGCGCAGGGCATGCCAAGACGGTCAACAGCAAGGTCTTTCCAGGGATTCAGGGAGGCCCACTGATGCATGTGATCGCGGCGAAGGCAGTGGCCCTGAAAGAGGCCCTGACACCTGAGTTCAAGCTCTATCAGCAGCAGATCGTTAAGAACGCCAAGGCCCTGGCCGCGGCGCTCCATGGAAAGGGATTCCGGCTCGTCTCGGGGGGAACGGACAACCATCTCATGTTGGTGGATCTGCGCGAGTCGGAGCTGACCGGAAAGGTGGCCCAGGAGACCCTCGATAAGGCGCGGATCACCGTCAACAAAAACACCGTCCCGTTTGAAACCCGTCCACCCTTCGTCACCAGCGGCGTCCGCATCGGCACGCCGGCGGTCACCACGCGCGGGATGAAGGAGAAAGAGATGGCAACGATTGCAGAGCTGATCGCGCGCGCCCTGAGTCACGTGGGCGATGAGGGCGCGCTCAAATCCATTGCCGACGATGTCCGTGAATTATGTAAAAAGTTCCCGGTCTATCCGCATCGGCTGAGGACATAGCTCACTAACTTTCTATGAAGTGCCCTTTCTGCCACGAGACCGACAGCCGGGTCATCGACTCCCGCCTCAGCAAGGATGGCGCTATGGTCCGTCGTCGCCGCGAGTGCTCCAAGTGCAGCCGGCGCTTTACCACCTATGAGCGGGTCGAGGAGACCATGCCTCTGGTGGTAAAGAAGGATGGTCGGCGCGAGAGCTACGACCGGATCAAGATCATCAACGGCCTCAAGCGCGCCTGCGAAAAACGCCCTGTAAGCATCAATACCATCGAGGCGATTGCCGACCGGATTGAGCGATTGTTCCAGGAGCGAGGAGAGAAAGAGGTTCACAGCTCGATCATCGGCGAGGCTGCCATGCGCGAGCTTCACGATGTCGATCAGGTGGCCTATGTTCGCTTTGCCTCAGTTTACCGGTCCTTTAAGGACATAGGGGAGTTTATGGTGGAGTTGGAGGAGCTGCTGGAGGAGCGCAACAAAGGCGCGCCGGCGGTCAAGCAAGAGGGGCCCAAACCCAAAAAGGGACAGGAGAACCGGTTGTCCTGATGGCGGGAGATGAAGTTGACGCGCGGTATATGCGCCTGGCATTGCGCCTGGCACTCAGGGGCGCCGGCAGGAGCAGCCCCAACCCCATGGTGGGCGCAGTCGTGGTCCGGGGCGGTAGGATCATTGCCACAGGCTACCATCCGCGCGCTGGAGGCGATCACGCGGAGATTGTTGCCCTCAAGCGGGCAGGAGAGGGGGCCCGCGGGGCTACCCTCTATCTCAATCTCGAACCCTGCGATCATCAAGGGAGGACCCCGCCATGCACGCTCGGTCTCATACGCTCGGGCGTGAAGAGGGTGGTGGCCGGGATGGTGGATCCCAATCCCCTGGTTTCAGGCCGGGGTATCCGCAGGCTCAGGCGGGCCGGGACCCAGGTCCAGGTCGGCCTTCTGGAGGCGGAGTGTCGAAGGCTTAACGAGGCTTTCGTCAAGTACATCACGCGCCGCGTCCCTTTTGTGGTTCTCAAACTCGCCGCGTCCCTGGACGGAAGGATTGCCACCTCGACCGGAGACTCCAAGTGGATCACCGGGAGGAGTGCGCGAAGCTATGTCCATCGTCTGCGCGATCAGACGGACGCTGTCCTGGTAGGGGTGGGAACCGTGGTGGCTGATAACCCCAGACTGACCTGCCGGCTTCCCGGAGGCCGCGATCCCTGGAGGGTCATCCTCGACAGCCATCTGCGCATTCCCCTCACTGCCCGCCTGTTCCACCAACGCGGGCCTGAGAAGACTATCATCGTCACCGCTCCCAGGGCGCCCAGGAAAAAGGTTCAAGCCATTGAGGCCTATGGGGCGAGGGTCTGGAACTTTCCTCTGGTGCGGGAGAAGATCCCCATTGCCCCCGTTCTCAGGAGATTGGGCAGAATGGGTTTGCTCAGCGTGATGATCGAAGGGGGGATGGTGACGGCAACGGCTGCCCTGCGCGAGCGGCTGGTGGATAAAGTCCTTTTTTTCTATGCCCCTAAGATCATCGGCGGGGCGGGAAAGAGCATGGTTGATGCCCTGGGGATCCGGCGGGTAAGCCAGGCGCAGAAGGTCAGGGACGTGGAGGTGAGGAGATTGGGAGAGGATCTTCTCGTCTCGGGATATCTCAGGTAGTGAAAAGTGAATAGTAAAAAGTGAACGGCGGGCGGGGACTATTCGCTATTTACTGTTTACCTCTTATGTTCACCGGCATTATTGAGGATGTGGGTCGAGTCGACCGCTGGGAGATGCGCGGTGGCGCCGGGGTCCTGACCCTAAAGACCTCTCTCCCTTTGAAAGAGATCGGCGTCGGTTCCAGCATCGCGGTGAACGGGGCCTGTCTGACTGTGGTCAAGAGATCCAAGGGCTGCTTTACGGTCGATGTCTCTCCTGAGACCCTGGAACGGACCAATTTCAGGGATCTCAGACCGAGAGATCCGGTCAACTTGGAGCGTCCCTTGCGCCTGAGCGATCGCCTTGGAGGCCATTGGGTTACCGGCCATGTGGATGGGGTCGGGATCACTGAGAGGATTGACCGGAGAGGGGAATTCACCTTCTTTCAGTTCACGGTGCCTCAGCCTTTTCAGCGCCGGCTCGTCCCCAAAGGCTCGATCTCCGTGGATGGCATCAGTCTGACCATTAATGAATGTCACAAGCCCAGCTTTTCTGTCGCGGCGATTCCGTTTACCCTCCGGCGCACTAATTTGCGCAGCCGCCGGGTTGGTGATAGAGTGAATATCGAAACCGATATCATTGGTAAGTATGTACAGCGACTCCTGCCAGGCGCCGCGTAAGCTCATGCCGGTAGCCACCACCGAAGAGATATTGACTGAGATTCGCAGCGGTCATGCCATCATGCTCATCGACGAAGAGGGGGCTGATACCGGCGGTTTTCTCTGCGCGGCCGCGGAGAAGATCACTCCAGAGGCCATTAACTTTATGCTGCTGCGCGGCCGCGGACCCATCTGCCTGACACTGACCGAAGAGAGAGTGAAGCAGTTGGGCATTCCGCCGATGATGCCGGAGAGCAGCTCCGCGGTCAGCCATGCCTTCGTTCCCATATCAGCGCGTGCCGCAGGGGCCCCGGGGATTTCCGCTGCCGGCCGGGCACAGACGATCCAGATCGCGGTCGGCGAGGAGACCAGACCGGGCGAGATCATGGTGCCGGGCCATGTCTTTCCACTTCAGGCCCGTGGCGGCGGCGTGCTCGCGCGCTCCAGCCCAGTCGAGGCCTCGGTGGATCTAGCACGACTCGCCGGGTTCAAACCGGCGGGGGTTATTTGCCAGGTTCTGCGGGATGACGGCTCCCTGGCCCTCATGTCTGATCTCACCGCCTTCACTGCCGCGCATGGGCTAAAAATGGGCTCGATTACGGACCTCATCGCCTTCCGTTCGCGCAGCGAGTGTCTGGTGCGGCGCGTGGCAGAAGCGGTCTTTCCCACTATCGATGGAGGGACCTTCGGAGCGATTCTCTATGCCAATAACGTAGATTCCCACGAGCACATGGCACTGGTCAAAGGGGAGGTTCGGAGTGAGGAGAGCGTTTTGGTCCGGATGCACTCCGAGTGCCTTACCGGTGACGTCTTCGGGTCGGAGCGCTGCGACTGCGGGGATCAAATTCGCCAATCCCTGAAATTGATCAATCAGGAGGGAAAAGGGGTCCTGGTCTACATGCACCAGGAGGGAAGGGGCATCGGGTTAACTAACAAAATCAGGGCCTATGCGCTTCAAGACCAGGGGCGCGACACGGTCGAGGCCAATCTGGAATTAGGCTTCAAGGAAGACTTGAGAGATTACGGCATCGGAGCCCAAATCCTCAGGGATTTAGGAGTTCAAAAGCTGCGCCTGTTGACCAATAACCCGCGCAAGATTGTGGGCCTCCAGGGCTACGGGCTGACCGTGGTGGAGCGCGTCCCCCTGGAGGTGCCAGCGCACGAGGTCAATATAGACTATCTGCGCACCAAGCAGGAAAAACTGGGCCACCTCTTTTCCCAACTGGAGGCTAAGCGAGTGAAGTAGAGCGATAGGGTGCAAGGAGCCATGGCCAAGGTTTTTGAGGGAAGAGTCGATGCGCACGGGATGAGGTTCGGCATCATCGTCAGTCGCTTTAACAACCTGGTCACAGAAAGACTGCTGGAAGGGGCCCTGGAGGCCCTCAAGTCTCATGGAGCCGAGGAGAAAGAGATCGACATAGTGCGCGTGACTGGCTCTTTTGAAATCCCCCTCTTGGCCCACAAGATGGCTGCCTCGGGCAAATACGATGCGCTTATCTGTCTGGGGGCAGTGATCCGGGGCGAGACGCCCCATTTTGAATACATCGCCGCAGAGGTTGCCCGAGGGATCGGCAGTGCCATAGAGAAACACAGGATACCCATTGCCTTCGGCGTCCTTACCACCAATAACCTGGAACAGGCCATGGAGCGGGCCGGCGCCAAGATGGCAAATAAGGGCTTCGAGGCCGCCCTCACGGCAATCGAGATGGCCAGCCTGAACCGGGAAATCCCCTGAGAGCAGTTTTTAGTTGCCGGTTTTTAGTTGTTAGTAATAACCAACAACTGAAAGCTGAAATTTATGGGCATCAGACGGAAAGGTCGTGAGTTGGCCCTCCAGGTTCTTTATCAGGTCGAGATAACCGGAGATAGATCTCTTCAGGCCATTGAGTTTGCCCTGAGCCATTTCGAGGGGAACGCCAAGGCCAAGGATTTTTGCCGCCGCCTGGTTCACGGAGTGTTGAACCATAGCCAGGAGATCGACCGGCTGATTAAGCAATCCTCGCAGAACTGGAAGCTCCACCGCATGGCCAAGGTCGATCTCACCATCCTGCGCATCACTGCCTATGAAATTCTCTTTTGCCCCGATATCCCCGTGAGCGTGAGCATTGATGAAGCCATTGAGATCGGCAAGCGCTACGGCGCCGAGGACTCCCCTCCCTTCATCAACGGCGTCTTGGACCAGATCGCCCTTACCAGCGGTGCAAAAGAGCTGCATTAGTCTATGGACCCGAAATACCAGCCGATAAAGATCGAGGAGAAGTGGCAGAGGGTGTGGGAGGAGCGAAGGAGCTTCCGGGTGACCGAGGATTCGGCTCTTCCTAAGTACTATGTCCTGGAGATGTTTCCCTATCCCTCGGGACGGATCCATATGGGCCATGTGCGCAACTACACGATCGGCGACGTGGTAGCGCGCTATAAGACGATGAGGGGCTACAATGTTCTCCATCCCATGGGCTGGGATGCCTTTGGCCTGCCGGCGGAGAATGCCGCGATTGAAAACAAGGTGCATCCCCAGAATTGGACTGAGGAGAATATCGCCTACATGCGCCGCCAGTTGAAGCGCATGGGCTTCTCCTACGATTGGGAGCGGGAGGTCGCCACCTGCGAGCCGGAGTACTACCGATGGAATCAGTGGTTCTTCTTAAAGATGTACGGGCGCGGGTTGGCTTACAAGAGGAAGTCTTCGGTCAACTGGTGCCCTTCGTGCGCGACCGTCCTCGCCAATGAGCAGGTGATCGACGGGGCCTGCTGGCGTTGCGATACGCCTGTGAGCCCAAAAGAGCTGGAGCAATGGTTCTTTCGCATTACCCACTACGCGGAGGAGCTGCTTCAGGATCTGGATCGGCTCCAAGGGGGCTGGCCGGAGAAGGTCCTCACCATGCAGCGCAACTGGATCGGAAAATCGGCGGGCGCGGAGATCCTCTTTCCCCTAGTGGGTCGAGAAGGCTCACTTACCGTCTTTACCACCCGTCAGGACACGATCTACGGGGCTACTTTTGTCTCTCTCGCCGTAGGGCATCCTCTCGCCCTGGAGCTTGCTCGCGGCACGCCTGAGGAGAAGGGGGCGAGAGGGTTTGTCGAGCGGATCAAAAAGTTGAGCCCTAGCCGCAGAGGGGCCGAGGAGGCGGAGAAGGAGGGGACTTTTACCGGGGCCTACTGCATCAACCCCTTCACCCAAGAAAAGATCCCGATCTATCTCGCCAACTTCGTCCTCATGGAGTATGGGAGCGGCGCGGTCATGGCGGTCCCGGCCCATGACCAGAGGGACTTTGAATTCGCCCGCAAGTACGCTCTTCCTATTCGGGTCGTCATCCAGCCTGAGGGTGAGACGTTGAGGCCGGGGACAATGGCTCAGGCCTATGTAGACGAGGGCGTGATGGTCGATAGCGGTCCTTTATCCGGCCTTTCCAACGAAGAGGGGAAGGAAAAGATCGCGGCCTTTCTTGAGGAGAAGGGGTGGGGGAAGAAGGCGGTCCGCTATCGCCTGCGCGACTGGGGCATCTCGCGCCAACGCTATTGGGGCACTCCGATCCCCATCCTCTATTGTCCTGCCTGCGGGACCGTGCCGGTGCCGGAGGGCGAGCTTCCGGTGAAACTCCCACGCGAGGTCCCGCTCACCGGCAAAGGCGGCTCCCCCCTCGAGAGCAGGGGGTTTTCGGAGACGGGCTGTCCCAAGTGCCGGGGCAGGGCCCGAAGGGAGACCGACACCATGGACACCTTCGTGGATTCCTCTTGGTACTTCCTGCGCTACGTTTCGCCCAAACTCGATTCAGCCCCGTTCGACGCCCAAAAGGCCGCCTACTGGATGCCGGTGGATCAATACATCGGCGGCGTCGAGCACGCGGTGCTCCATCTCCTCTATGCCCGCTTCTTCACCAAGGCCCTGCGCGATCTCGGGCTGCTGAAGGGAGGCGAGCCCTTTGCGAACCTTCTGACGCAGGGAATGGTTTGCAAGGAGAGCTACCGGTGCGCGGAGCATGGTTGGCTCTTTCCCGGGGACTTGGCCGGATCCGAGAAGGAAGGCTGGCGCTGTCCGCAATGCCGCAGGCCGGTAGAGCAGGGCCGGGTGGAAAAGATGTCCAAGTCCAAGAAGAACATCGTCGATCCGGAAGAGCTCATGGCCGCCTACGGCGCCGATACCGCGCGCCTCTTCACCCTCTTCGCTGCCCCGCCGGAGAAGGATCTCGAGTGGAACAACCAGGGAGTGGAGGGGGCCCACCGCTTTCTCAACCGTCTGTGGCGTTTCGTCTTCCAGAACCGGGATCTCTTCCTGGGCGTCACCTCGGATATCACGCCAAAAGAGCTTCCTCCATCTCTGAGGGATCTGCGCCGCCTGATCCACCGGACGATCAAGAGGGTGACCGATGACATCGAGGATCGGTTTCACTTTAATACCGCCGTCGCTGCTGTTATGGAGCTGTTGAATGGCTTAAGCGGGGCTCAAGAGGAGCCCGAGCGCACAGCAGAGGGCGCGGCCTTGATTAAAGGAGGAGTAGAGACCATCATCGTCCTCCTCCATCCCTTTGTGCCCCACATAGCGAACGAGCTGTGGGAGGGCCTGGGTCACAAGGAGAGCCTGGAGAAAGTCCCCTGGCCGGCCTATTCTCAGGAGGCCCTGGAAGAGGAGCGGTTGCTGATCGTCGTTCAGGTGGATGGGAAGGTCCGGGGAAAGATTACTGTGCCAGCGGATGCGAGCAAGGAACGGATCGAGGCCGAGGCCCTGGCCGAACCTAAGGTCAAAGGATTCCTTCAGGGTAAGAAGGTCCGGCGGGTGATCCAGGTCCCGCGCCGGCTGGTCAATATCGTGCTCGAGGGTCAGGCATGACTGTAAATGGCCCAGGGCAAAATTCGCGGGGCAGAATCCGCAAGGGCCCTGCGGTTCTTGGCCTCGTGCTGGTCCTCACGGGAATGGGCTGCGGCTATCGGTTTTCGCCAGGGGGAGAGGGCTTCCCGCAGGATGTCCGGACCCTATATGTCGAACCGCTGGTCAACAGGAGTCGGGACGCAGGGATTGACAGAGAGATCGCCTTTGCCCTGAGGAGCGAGTTTCACCGGCAGGGACGGCTCCGGGTCGTCGATCAGGCAGAAGAGGCGGATGCGATACTGAGCGGCGTGGTCCGTTCCCTGGAGAGCCGGGTGGTCGCGGGCAATAGCAAGGATGAAGCGCTTCAGTTTGAAACCGCGCTGGCTGTGGATCTGAGCCTCAGACGGCGCGTCCCGGAAGCGGTCTTGTGGCGCGCCCAGGGGATGAGACTCACCCAGCTCTATAGCGGCTCCCGGGGGGCCATAGTGACCAGCTCTTCCGAGTTTAAGAGCGGGACCCTCAATCCCGAAGATCTGCGTCCATTTACCGATGCCCAGCTAACAGAAACCCTGAGGCGTGAAGCGAGAGTGAAGTTGGTGGAGGGACTGGCGCGCGAGCTTCATCAGAGGCTCATGGAGATGTTTTAACGAGGGAGCTAGCCACTGGCGGCTAAACGGCCCGCCGACAGTGCCAGGCGGGAGAACTTGCGTGAGGCGGTCCTGCGCTTGAAGACCCCCTTGGTGACGGCCTTATTGAGAGCCCGGTTGACCTCTTTGAGTTGAGCCAGGGCCAGGTCTCTATTCTTGCTCTCGATGGCGCTCCGAACCTTCTTGATCAGGCTCTTAATCCCGGATTTAATTTCCTGATTCCTTGCCCGTCGTTTTAAACTCTGCCGCTGTCGCTTGATTGCCGATAGGTGTAAGGCCAAGACACTCCTCCTGAACCAGATTTTGTTTATCACTAACTCGTCAAGGAGTCAACGCGATGGAAGAGGCTGGGAAGCTTACAAGGGCGGCGGGCGTGGTGGGATTGTTCACCCTCCTCAGCCGGATCACCGGCCTTGTGCGAGACATGGTGCTGGGCTACCTCTTTGGGGTTCGAGGGTCGGCTGATGCCTTCGTGGTTGCCTTTCGCATCCCCAACCTGCTGCGCCGTCTCACCGCGGAGGGCGCGCTTACGGCGGGTTTTATACCGGTCTTGATTGATTATCTCACCCACCACGGTAAAGCAGAGGCTCAGAGAGTCGTCAGAATCGTTTTTACCTTTGCCATCTTCTTTTTGGCCGTCCTGACACTCTTGGGGATCCTCTTTGCCGCCCCCCTGACCCGTCTCTTTGCTCCGGGTTTTTCGACCGACCCGGAAAAATTCACCCTCACTGTGTTGCTCACCCGTTTGATGTTCCCTTATATCTTCTTTGTCAGCCTGGTCGCTCTGGCTATGGGGGTGTTGAACTCTCTGCGTCATTTCATGGCCCCCGCGCTATCGCCGGTCCTGCTCAATTTGTCGATCATTTTCTGCGCACTGTTTTTGTCTCCTTCCCTCGATGAGCCCGTGACCAGCTTGGCTTACGGGGTTCTCCTGGGGGGCATGGCCCAACTCCTCCTCCAGTTCCCCTATCTGTCCCGACATGGCTTCGCTTTTTCTTTCGACCTCTACTTGAGACATCCCGCTCTCCGTCGCCTCCTCTTGCTCATGGGTCCGGCTGTTTTTGGCGCGGCGGTCTACCAGGTCAATGTCCTGGTCAGCACCATCCTGGCCTCCATGCTTCCAGGCGGGAGCGTTGCGTATCTCTATTACGCGGATCGACTGCTAGAGTTTCCCGTGGGGATCTTTGCCATTGCCCTGGGAACCGCCGCACTGCCCAGCTTTTCCTCTCTGGTGGCCAGGGGGGAATTTGCCGAGCTTCGCGCCACTCTCTCTCATACCCTTCGACTGATGAATTTCATCTCTCTCCCCGCTGCCGTCGGGCTCATGGTGGTGGCCGTTCCGGTGTTTGCGCTCTTTTTTCAGAGAGGCGCTTTTGACGCCGACGCCACCCTCAAAACCGCTCAGGCCCTGGTCTATTACGCGCTGGGGCTGTGGGGGATCGCTGGGACAAAAGTGGTCGTCCCGGCATTCTACGCCATGGGAGATACTAGGACGCCCGTGTGGATAGCTTTATGGTCCTTTGTCCTCAATATCATCTTGAGTTTAATCTTGATGGGCCAGTTGCCTTTAAGTTCCGATAGCAGTTTCCTGAGCCACGTGATTGCCACCCTCTCCCAATATCTCGCCCTGTTTTCTCTGTCTCATGGCGGGCTGGCCCTGGCGACATCGGTCTCTGCCACTTTTAATTTCCTGCTCTTGCTGGTCGTGCTCCGTTACCGCTTGGGTCAGTTCCCTTGGGGAGATTTTTTCCTCTCGTTCCTGCGCAGTCTCTTGAACTCTCTCCTGATGGCCCTTCCGCTCCTTTTTATCGCCCGGAGGATCGATTGGATCGCTGAAAAAAAATCTATCTTAACCCCGGTGGCGACCTTCCTGCTGCTGCTCGGGTTGGGGCTGGCGCTCTATCTGGTTCTGAGTCTCCTCTGGAGTAGTCCGGAGCGCCAGATGATCTGCCAAGCGTGGCACAGAATGAAGCGGGGAAATTTTAGGATATCTCGATAATTTATTGATTTTCTTATAATTATTGTGACGATAATTTGGGCAATCCGTTCTTACAGGCGGTCTTTTGGGCTTCTGACGCGCCCTAATCCGACTTATGAACAACTTATCCACAGTTTTTGTGAATTACCCGCCTTTTTTCGGTCCGGAGAATTCATTTGATTGAGCGTCGCGTGCTTCAGATGCAGATAGAAAATAAAAAAATGGCTGCCCTATCGTAGTCTTCACTGCCCCTTGCAACAGGGCCGGAGTTGTGTAATAAGAAAGTCGCTTAAGTGAGGGAGTCTGTTCGAGAGATTGGTGAAAGGAGGTGACAAGGGTGAGGAAAAAGATAGTTTCATGGTCGGTCGTAACCCTCTTCGCTTTGACTCTTGCCTTTACCGGTTGCGGCAAGAAGGAGGAGGCAGCTCCTCCAACACCGGCACCATCAGCTTCAACCACTCCAGCTAGTGGCGGGACTGGTGAGCCGGGCGCTATAGCCCCTGCAGGCGGTGAGGCAACTCCGGCGGCTCCGGCAGAGGCCAAGCCGCAGGAAAAGAAGGCGGAGGGTGCAAAGACAAAGTAGGGCGATTTCTCCATCTTGGTTGAGTAGCCCAGAAGGGGAAGGACCAAGGTCCTTCCCCTTCTTTGCAATTAGACCCAGCTCTGAGCGGAGCTTTCATTTGATCTGATGCTATATAATGGCCCGGCAGCCTTACATGACCTTTACCGAGCACCTGGAGGAGTTCCGATGGTGTCTGATAAAGTCTCTGGGGGCGGTGGTGCTGGCCTTTGCCTTGAGTTACTCCATCTCAGATCGCCTCTTTGCCTTCGTGGCTGCTCCGCTGAAGCGGATTCTCCAGCCCGGGCAGACTCTGATTGGTACTGGAGTTGCCGAGGCATTCTTGACCGAGATCAAAGTGGCCCTGGTAGGGGGCCTGTTCCTCGCCGCCCCGGTTATTTTTTACCAGATCTGGCGTTTTTTCACGCCCGCCCTGCGTCCGGGGGAGAAAAGGCTGGTCATCCCATTTGTCGTCTCCGCCTCCCTTTTCTTTTTGGGCGGCGCCTATTTTTGCTATGAGGTCGTGCTGCCGCGGGCTTTTTTTTATTTTATCGATCAGTACCGCTCCCTCGGAGTCGCTCCGGAAATACGCATCGCCGACTATTTCACCCTTTTTTTCCGTATGGTCCTGGCCTTTGGCATCACCTTTGAGCTTCCTGTCTTTACTCTTTTCCTCGTCCGCCTGGGGCTGTGGAATTACCGCATGATGTGGCGCTCGTTTCGCTATGCGATCGTGGTTATTTTTATTCTGGCCGCCATCTTGACCCCGACACCGGATGTCGTCAATCAGACCTTCCTGGCGGTACCTATGGCCCTGCTCTACCTGCTCAGCATCGGCGTGGCCTATATCTGGCGCAGGGGGGATTGAAATCTCGCGCGAGAAAGGAATCACACATCTCTATGATCTTTTTCGTCATTGTGGTTAGCCTGGGATCGCTGTTCTTTGCCGGCTATCTGGCCTGGCACGTTTTAAAACACGACACCGGGACGCGGGAGATGCAGGCGATCTCCAATGCCATCAAAGAGGGGGCAGAGGCCTTCCTGAGGCGTCAGAACAAGACTATTCTCTTTCTGGCCGCTCCCTTGGCCCTGCTGATTTTTCTCCTCTACGGCTACATTCGCACGCCCAATCCTGTTGATCCCGCTCCTCCTCTGGAGCTTGCCTTGTGGACGACGCTATCCTTCATCCTCGGCGCCTTGTGTTCACTCATCGCCGGGTACATCGGCATGTGGGTGTCGATCCGCGCCAACATCCGAACCGCCGCAGCCGTGCGCACGAGCCTCAACCAAGGCCTGCGCATCGCGCTCCGTGGGGGCGGCGTCTCTGGGCTCTTCGTGGTCGCCATGAGTCTCTTAGGGGTCGGCGGGCTCTATGCCTTGCTGGAGTGGATGGGACATGTGCCGCAGAAGATCCCTTTCACGATCGTGGGTTATGGTTTCGGCGCGTCGTTTGTCGCCCTCTTTGCCCAACTGGGCGGCGGGATCTACACCAAAGCAGCGGACGTCGGAGCCGATCTGGTAGGGAAGGTGGAGGCCGGCATACCCGAGGATGACCCGCGCAACCCGGCCGTGATCGCGGATCTGGTGGGGGATAATGTCGGAGACTGCGCTGGCCGCGGCGCGGATCTCTTTGAGTCCACCGCGGCGGAGAATATCGGGGCCATGATCTTGGGAGTAGGGCTCTTCCCCTATTTTGGACTGAAAGGGATCCTCTTCCCGCTGGTGGCGCGCGCCTTCGGTCTCATCGCTTCGATCGTCGGCATCCTCATCGTCAAGACCGATGAGCAGGGAGATCCCATGACCGCGCTCAACCGGGGTTACTATGTAACCACGGCCCTCACCATCCCCGGCTTCTTCATTGCCGCCCGATGGCTCCTCCAGGTCGATCCCGTGACGCACCCAGGGGCGGCCTCGGCGTGGTTCTATTTTTTCCTCTGCGGCGTGGTCGGGATCATGACCAGTCAGGCCTTTGTCTATATCACCCAGTACTATACCGAGTACAAATATCGTCCGGTCAAGTCGATTGCCGTGGCCTCCCAGACGGGTCCAGCTACCAACATCATTGCCGGGATCGCGGTGGGGCTGGAGTGCACCGCCCTTCCGGTGATCGTGATCTCAGCGGCGATTATCGGCTCCTATTATTTAGGCCAGGCGAGCGGCGTGCCGAATGCCGGCCTGTTCGGCACCGCCGTGGCCACCATGGGAATGTTGGGGACAGCGGCCTACATCCTGGCCATGGATACCTTCGGCCCGATCACGGACAACGCCGGCGGCATCGTCGAGATGAGCCGGGAGCCCGAGGAGGTGCGCCGCAGGACCGATCGCCTCGATGCCGTGGGCAATACCACGAAGGCCCTGACCAAGGGCTACGCCATCGGCTCTGCGGCCCTGGCCGCCTTCCTGCTCTTTTCTGCCTATCTCGATGAGGTAGCCCATTACGGGCGCCCATTGGAGGCGGTCAATATTGCCAAGCCTGAGGTCTTTGTCGGCGGGCTCCTGGGCGCGATGCTGGTCTTTCTCTTTTCCGGCCTGGCGATACGCGCGGTGGGGAAAGCCGCCTTCTATGTGATCCAAGAGGTGCGCGACCAGTTCCGCGAAAATCCGGGCATCCTCCAGGGTACTGTCAGGCCCGACTACGGTCGCTGCGTGGACATCGTCACAGTGGGCGCTTTGAAGGAGATGGTCCTTCCAGGACTCATCGCCGTGGGGACGCCCATCATCGTCGGCCTCGTCTTTCGCCTCCTCGGCGTGGGCGCAGAGGTGGTAGCGGCCTTTTTGATGATCGGGACCATCGCCGGGATTCTGGTTGCGACCTTTTTCAATAACAGCGGCGGCGCCTGGGACAACGCCAAGAAGTATATCGAGACCGGACAATACGGAGGGAAAGGATCAGACTCCCACAAGGCCGCCGTAGTCGGGGACACGGTGGGCGACCCTTTCAAAGACACGGCCGGTCCCAGCCTTCACGTGCTGATCAAGCTCCTCAGCACCATCACGCTGATCCTGGCGCCGTTGTTTGTGTAGCGGATCTAAGGTTTCTCAAGGCGCCTCAGCGCTGCTAATGCCTTGGGGTCTTCAGGATCGATGCTCAGGGCAATATGGAAGTGATGGATGGCCTTGTCTCTCTCTCCCCTGAGGGCATAGATCGTTCCCAGATTCCTGTGTGTGGTAGCTTCATGCGGCCATATACGGATCGAGACCTCGAAGGCACGAATCGCCTGGGTGGAGTCGCCGGCTGAGGCATAAGCGACGCCCAGGTTGTTCAGGGTATTGATGTCATAGGGGTCAAGGGCGAGCGAGCGCCGGAAAGAGACGATAGCCGGCGGGTAATTTTCTTCTCTCAGCATCAACAGGCCATAGAGGAAATGGTAGCGGCCAAGATAAGCATGATAAGCAGGATAAGAAGGGCGGGCCTGGATTGCGCGCTTGAGGTCCCTTTCCGCCTCCGCCAACCTGCCTTGGTAGAAGGCCCGGTCCCCGCGGCTGTAATAGAGCTCGCCGCGCAGAGAGGAAAGCATGAAGACGGCAAAGCAAGTCACGGTGAGGGCTAAGAGGATCACCAGGGCGCGCGAGAAGGCCCTCGGTGACCCTTGAGGCAGCTCCTCAGAATCCCGCGTCAAGCTCCAGACAATGGCTGAGTAGATCCAGAAGAAGGCCTGAGGGACCGGAAGGTTAAAAGGGAAATCCCAGAAGGCCTCAACAAGAATGGCTGCTAGGGCAAAAGTGATGGGAAAGAGTTGAGGACGCGCCGGTTTTTTTAAACCCTGCCAGAGCCTTCGAGAAAGCAGAATAAGGATGAGGGCAAAGGCCAGGGCCCCCAGGACTCCGGTCTCTGCGAGGAGTTGAACGTAGTCGTTGTGGGCATCATCGGCCCTTGACTGAAGACCGAAAGACGAGTCCCGGATTACCCTTTGGGCATAGAGGGGATAGATAAAGCGGAAGTTGCCTTTTCCCACTCCCAGGAGCGGGTGATCTTTAAAGATCGCCAGGCTGTTGGCCCATATGGCGAAGCGGCTCTGAGCCGAGAGATTTTGCTCCAGTTCGATCATGGAGCCTAGCCGGGCAAGGGGTGATTCGGAGTACGCTCCTCTCCAGCCGGGAAGAAAGTACGGAGGAAAGAGGTTCATGGCCAGGACGAAGATGGTGATCCCAGTTAAAAAGGCTATCTTACGCTTCTGAAGAGAGACGATTTCTCGCGGTGTCAGACCTGAGGCCCGCATACAGAACCAGAGAACGAGGAGGCCCACCATCGCTCCGCCCCAGGCCGCCCGCGTGCCGGTGTAGATAAAGTAGGTAGCCATAAGGCCGGCAAAGGTGGCGTAGAACCATTCACGGGCCGGCTCCGAAGAAGAGAGGAGCAGATAGAAAGATACCGGAAGGACAAAGAGGAGGAAGTGGGCGGCCATGTTTTTGTTGCCGAAGGTCGCGCCTGGACCACCCGTGGGGATGAGAGTAGGAATATCCGCCCCCCAAACCTGGGCGATGCCCAGGAGAGACATTATGGTTCCAGAGATGACTGTCCAATGAAAGAGTGGGGCGATCTTTTCTGAGTCGATATAATTTACCGTGAGCCAAAAAAGAGCGATCCCTAGAATGGGCAGGAAAAACAAAATGCTACCTTGAAATGGGTTGATCGTGCGGTAGAAGGAGAGGGTAGCCACAAGCAGATAGAAGAGGAGAGGGAAAAAAAGGGGAAGGGCAGGGGGAGAGGCCTTTCGGCGGCTTTGATCCAGAAGCCAGAGCCAGCACAGGAGAGAAGTCAGCAGGGCGAGGAGGGCGATCTTGGGTAACCGGTAGAGGTTGATCAGACCGGGAAAAAAAGCCAGGGGGAGAGAAAAACAGAGGATGATAATTCCCTGGGTGATCTTCCGCGCCACGGGCGTAGAGGGGGCTCGCGAATAGGCAGAAGAAAGAATAGGCGCCAAAGGCGCCTATTCTTTCTCAAGTCAGGATTCTTTGCAAGCTGCGCTCAGCAGTTGGTGCAGAAGATGTAGCCGATATCGTCATTGCCCAGCACAGTAGCTGTCGGACCGGTATCCAGGTTTCCATCCGGCCCGGCGGAGAGGATCCAGCCCCTTGCTCCGGCTAATGGGACGGTGCAGAGGGGAGGGGCACCCGTTGAGTTCACTGGGCAGCCGGTGCTCTGCATGGCGCCGACATGAACGAGGTAAGCAGCGCCCCAGGGATCGACTCCCAGTTTAGTTATATAGGGGCCTCTCCACCTAGCGTTCCCTGTGGTTCGATAGTCCACACCAGCCTGATCAGACCCTCCAGCGGCATTCGGATCATTGATCGCGAGATGATTGAAGAGGTTGTTGCTTGCTGGAGTACCTGACGTATCACCAGCCAGACTCCAAAGAGCACCGGTGTCTGCGGGCAGTTGGAGCGTAAGATCTCCTAGCCCTGTGCCCACGGCGAGATATCTCAAGTTGTTGGCTGCCGTATTCAAAGGATCGCAGTCCGCGGAATCACAATTGGGGAAGTTGCCCAGGTCGCTGAAAAAGCCCGTCACTGCTGCGGCAATGGCGTCGGTGTCTGCCTGGGCCTTGGCGGTCTTTGATTGAGACAGCTTGTCCATCGCCAGCGGCGTGATGATGGCGATCAAGGTAAGAATGATCGCCAGGACGAAGATCATCTCGATCAGTGTAAAGCCCTGGGCGCGTTTCTTTTTCTTTTCCATTTTTTTCTCCTCTCTTACTTAAAGGTTTCTTTTTTTATGATCAGGATCTTACTCTTACTTTATTCTTACTCCCACGTCATCGCTGGACAGGGCAGCGGCGGTAACGGCGGTATCAAAAGTTGCATTGGGACCAGCCGAGATGACCCAGGTGGCAGCGGTATTCCCGCCCACCAGAGTCGAGGCATTGACGACATAGGGGTTGCCCCACGGATCTGCGCTCAGCGTCGTAATATAGGGCCCTCTCCACCTCTGCTTGCCGGTCGCGCGGTAATCACCCGCGCCACCCACAGTGGCATCTTCGTTGGGGTCGTTGAGGGGGAGATGGTTCGCCAGCAGGCCGCAGTTCACTGCGGTAGCCAGAAAGGTGCCTACGGCGCCTGCGGTGGGCAGAGTACCGGGGGTGCAGAGAAAGGTCTTGGCTCCAATCATGGCTCCAGGGTACTGGCCGGTATCTTTGATCAGGTCATTGAGCATCGCGCTGAGAATCTTGACATCCTCTTCGGCCCTGCTCTGCTGAGCATCGGCGATATATTTAAGGACTGTAGGTGTCAGGATGGCCGCGAGGATAGAGATCACGGCCAGGATAACGATGACCTCTACCAGGGTGAAACCGCTCTTTTTGCCCATTGTCAATTTCCTCCTCGCAGTTGAGTAGAAGCAATCATCGTGCCATTCACATAATAGAATTACGAGTCGGCTCCCTGCCGGCATAAAAAAGGCTCTTGAATTCACAGGTTTCTGTATCGGTGACGTAAAACGTAAGGCGGCAGGCGGGGGCTTTTGCACAGGAAATGGAGTCTATTTTTTTTAGATTTCTGGCGTCAAAGCTCGGCTTTTCGACTAAAATTGGGCACTTTTTAGATCCCCGGCAATGATCTTATGCTTTTTTATCTTGTGCCAGAGGTTCTTGCGATTCAAACCCAGCAACTTCGCTGCCTCAACCTGGATGCCCCCGCTCTTTTTTAATGCCTGAATAATGAGCTCCTTCTCGACCGCGTCCAGAGTCTCGTTCAGTGTCGCGTGCTGGGCCTCCACGGAGTTTGTCGCATCTAAAGGCTCCATCCCCCCAGCGAGGTGAGTCGCTTCAATTCCATCCGCGTCGGGTGGGAGGGGGAGATCTTGGGGCTGGATTACTGAACCGTTGGAGACTAGGACGGCGCGCTCGAGAGTATTTTCCAATTCCCGGACGTTGCCCGGCCATGAATAGGCCAGGAGACAATCCAGGCTGCTTCTCGACAGCGACTTCCTCTCGGCCTGGCTCCTCTCTGCTATCTTTTCCAGTAAATGATCGGCCAAAAACGGGATATCCAATTTTCTCTCTCTCAAGGGAGGTAGGCTGAGGGTGATGGTATTCAGCCGATAGAAGAGGTCCTCACGGAACCTCCCCTGTTGAACCTCGATGAGGAGGTCTCTGTTCGTAGCGGAGATGATCCTCACGTCCACCCGTTTGACCTCGGTCGCCCCTACCGGGGTAAACTCCTTTTGTTGCAGGAACCGGAGGAGCTTGACCTGGGTGGCAAGAGTCAAGTCGCCGATCTCGTCGAGAAAAACGGTGCCGCCGTCGGCCAGCTCAAATTTTCCGGCTTTTTTGCTCACGGCGCCGGTAAACGCGCCCCTTTCATGACCAAAGAGATCGCTTTCCAGAAGCCCTTCGGGAATAGCCCCGCAGTTGATCTTAGCGAAGGGTTTGTCTTTACGTCGGCCCAGGCGGTGAATGGCGTCAGCCACCAGTTCTTTTCCGGTCCCGCTTTCGCCCAGAAGCAGCACCGTTGAATCCGTGGGGGCGACCTTGACTGCCAGGTCCAAGACCTCCGTGAACTTGGGGCTCTTTCCGATCATCTCGGGCAACTGTAAGTGCCCCATAGACTTTTCCTGAAAGGTGATGATGACTCCCAGAAACTCGTGGGGTTGCCGCTTGAGTCTTAAAGGAGATGCCCTCACAGAGAGGAAGGTCTCTTTCCCCGAAGGCGAGCGCAATGGCACCAGGTTGTGGATCCTATCTTCTCGCTCGCTGAGAACACTTTGGGCAATGCCGATCAGGATGCTATTGGCAGAGGCTGGACCGAGAAGATCGTTAAGGCTTTTCTGCTTTGCCTGGTCCAGAGAGATCTCCAGGGTTTCCTGGGCCTTGAGGTTCATGCCGGCAATTCGCCCTCCCTCATCGAGCGCCACGATCCCCTCATTGATGCTGTCAAGCATCTCTCGGGCCTGAGCCAGCTCGACGAACGAGACAAAGGCCTGGTCGAAAAGGGTCGAAAGGACCCCCACTTCGTTGACCGCTTTGATGGGAGGGAGATCGGCCTTTACATATTGGATCATTTTCCGGGCCTCCAAGATGGCCATTTTGACAGGTTTTGTAATGCGGTAGGCCAAGAAGGCACCTAAAAGGCCGGCGAGAAGAGATGACCCTACGATCCATGAGCGGATGTAGAGGAGATCCGCGGGGTTTGGCATGGCCGGTTTAAGGGCAAATTGGGTCAACGACATGGCCCACAGCCCTACGCTAAGGGAGGCGAGGATGAAAACTACCGGAATAACGACAATGAGCCGTAGATTAAGATGCTCTCTGGTGGGGTTATAAGAGATAATTTCTTCTTTCTTTTTCAAAGGCTTAAATCATCTCTGAGATCAACACCCGTCCTTAGGTTTAGAGGGTATTGAGAAAATCTATGATTATTCAAAACATTGTTTAATGGAATAGAATAGACCTTGGCCTAATAATTGCATTTCCAATCAGCTACCAGTATAATTTGTAAGTTATAGAGATGTCAATCAAATCTATCCCCAATGGAAGAGGGCTCTGACGATCGCCGCGCTTTGATGGAGAGGAAAGAGGATTTGCTCAAAAGAGATCCACCGACGGGCATGGAGCATTCAGGAGAAAAGGAGAAGGCGGGAGTGTCGGCGCCAGAGTCCGGCTTGATTGCGCGTGGAGACCTCTGGTTTCGCTCTGTCTGTCGGGGTGTGGGAAACCTTGCGCTGGGAGCAGGCCTGATTACAGAAAAGCAGTTGGAGGCGCTGCTGCGCGAGCAGGAAAGCACGGGAAAACCCCTGCCCGATCTCCTCAAGGAGATCTGCGGTGTGGATGCGGAGACTATCCAGTATCTGCTGGCTGAAGATGCCGGGATCGAAAAGGTGGATCTGGCCCGCATCAGCATAGAACCAGAGGCACTCAAGAAAGTCCCCAGCCAGTTCGCCTTAGAGCACAAGCTCCTTCCCATCTCTCTTTCTGGAAATCGGCTGGTTGTGGCCATGGCCAACCCTTTTGAGCTCGCCACCATCGACCAACTCCAATTTTTGACCCGGCTCTATATCGATACCCGGTATGCCCTTGAGTCCAGGATTTTAGAGGCGATTGAGAGATACTACGGGGTAAAGGCCCAGAGGCCTGAAGCACCAAAGAAAAAAGCGGAGACGAAAGAGGAGACGAAGAAGGAAGCGGAAAACTATACAGACACACATGGGGCGGAAGAGGGCGGAGGGTCACGGGTTATCCAAATAGTGGACGGCCTGGTCAGCCGTGCTATCCAGGAGCGGGCGACAGATATTCACATTGAGCCCGAGGAAAAGGGCGTGAAGAGCCGTTTTCGGATCGATGGGATCTTGCACGCCCGGCCTACGATGAATAAGGCCTTGCAGCCAGCCATCATCAGCCGGATCAAGATCCTGGCGCAAATGGACATCTCAGAGAATCGCCTCCCCCAAGATGGCCGCATGAGTTTTCCCTGGCAAGGGAAAAATTACGACCTCAGGATCTCCACCTTTCCTACCATTTATGGGGAAAAGGTAGTCCTGAGGCTCCTGGACAAGGAAAAGGTGATTCTGGGCCTGGAGCAACTGGGTTTCTCTCCGTTGGCCCTGAATGCTTTTAAAAAGGCCATCCACAGACCCAACGGGATCATCTTAGTAACCGGGCCTACGGGATCGGGGAAGACCACGACTCTCTATTCCACCTTGGCCTGTGTGGATTCGGTGGAAAAAAATATCATGACGCTGGAAGACCCGGTGGAGTACGAGCTGTCCAATATCCGGCAGTCACAGATTAACTTGAAGGCCGGGCTGACCTTTGCCTCGGGGTTGCGTGCGATCCTGCGCCAGGATCCAGACATCATCCTAGTCGGCGAGATGCGCGATACCGAGACCGTGGATGTAGCCATCCGCTCCGCCCTGACCGGCCATCTCGTCTTCAGCACCCTCCATACGAATGACGCCATCGGGGCTATTCCCCGATTGTTGGATATGGACGTTAACCCATCCCTCATGGCCTCCACCTTTGTCGCGGTGATCGGGCAGAGACTGGTGCGCAAGGTCTGTCCCTATTGCAAGGAGCGGACGACACCGGACGAGCCCGTTTTGCAGCTCGCGGGTCTGAGTCCTGGCATGCAGGAAGCCACTTTTTATCGCGGCAAGGGGTGCGGCCGCTGTTTTGAGACTGGCTACTATGGACGCGCGGGTATTTTTGAGGTCCTGGCTGTTTCCCCTGCCATTGCCCAGATGATCGCCCAGCGCAGTCCCACCGCCGCCATTTTACAGAAGGCCAGGGAGGAGGGCATGGCGACCATGATGGAAGACGGCGTTCAAAAGGCCGCTCAAGGCGTCACCACACTGGATGAGGTGATGCGGGTAGCCTACAGTGAGTGAATGGCAAGTAGTCCTTCGTGGATAGAGTGATTTGTTGACCATGGCGCGCTTTAACTATCGGGCCAGGAGCCGATCTGGGCAGAGGGTGGACGGGGTGATGCTGGCCGAAGACGAAGAACAGCTCGACTCGATCCTGCGCGAGATGGATCTCTATCTGGTCGATGCCCGACCGGAGAAGGCGCCCTCTCCTATCTACATCACCCGACCGGTCAAACGAAGGGAGCTGATCGACTTCACGGTCCACCTGGCTGCCGCCGTGGGAGCCGGGATCCCCATCCTGCAGGCCCTGGAAGATTCCCGGCATCAGACCACCAACCGAAGGATGAAAGGGGCCATTCAGACGATCCTGGAAGATCTGCGCGGTGGCTCCAGCCTCTCCGTCGCCCTGTCACGCCATCCCCATATCTTTTCCGACGTTTACACCAGTATGGTCAGGGCAGGAGAGGCGAGCGGCAGACTCAGCGAGGTGCTGCAGCGCGTGGTCGGTTTCCTCGAATGGCAGGATGAGCTCGCCTCCGAGGTGAAGCGGGCGACGATCTATCCTTCGACGGTCCTGATCGCCGTCTTAATCCTCCTGGGGGTGCTGCTGGGATTTGTCTTTCCCAGGATACTTCCCGTGATCCAGAATCTCAAGGTGCCGCTGCCGTTCATTACCCGGGCCGTCATGGTGCTCGCTGACGTGGTGCGCCATGGTTGGTATCTTTTCCTTTTAGGAGGGGTGGGTCTGTTTGTCCTGATGCGCCTTCTCAAGACAAATCCCAGCGGACAATTCATCGTGGACGCGATCAAATTGAGGCTCCCGGTGATCGGCGGGGTCATCGAAAAGATCTGTCTCTCACGTTTCGCGCACCACCTGGGGGCCCTCCTCCACACCGGCATCGATATCACGCAGAGCCTTACCATCGCCGAGCGAGTCGTGGGGAATACGGTCTTTGCCCTGGCCATCAGGGAGGTCAAAGAGAAGATCATCCAAGGCAACTCGCTCTGGCGCTCTCTGCAGGAGACCGGGGTCTTCCCCCCTTTGGTTATTCGCATGGTTTTCGTCGGGGAGACCACGGGCACGATCGACAGCAGTCTGGCAAGGGTCACGGAGTTTTATGATCGGGAAATCCCCGCCGCCGTCAAGAAGCTCTTCGCGATCCTTGAGCCTCTCATCATCGTCGTGCTTGCCGGTATGGTCCTGCTCATAGCCCTTTCTGTTTTTATCCCGCTTTACAGCGCCCTGGGCAGGATGGGTCGGAGGTAACAGTGATCCTAGAGAGATCAACCATTTTGGGGATTGAGCTGAGGTCCGATCAGTTGCGGATCATTCAGGGTGCCCTGTCCGAGGGTCTGCTCAAGGTTCACGATTTTGCTTCAGAGGAGCTCGTCGTCTCCACGCCGGAGAGCGCCGCGCAGCAGTTGGAGGCGCTCGTTGCCAGAAAAAAATGGCGCTCCTCTTCGGCTACCCTGGCCCTCTCGGGCCCGGAGGTGGTGCATCAGATTTTGGATTTTCCGCCGATGCCGACGAAAGAGCTGGAGCTGGTGGTGCAGAGAGAGATGCGGATGTCGGGAGCTGCGGAAGGGAAGGACGTGGTTTTCGATTGGGAGGTGATCGAAGAGGGCGATGCAGGGAATCTCAAGCCTCCCAGGGTCTTGGTGGCGATAGCCCCCAGCGCTCAGGTCAAGGGCGCCCAGCAACTGCTGGATCAGTGTCGTCTCAAGGCAGCCGTGATTACCACTGCACCCCTGGCACTGCTTCGGTCACTGCGGTTTTGTCAGGGAGAGGGAAGCGGGTTGCGCGTGCTTCTCTATCTGGGCAGTGAGCGGGGTTATCTCCTCGGGGTCAAGGACGGGGCCTGGAGTTTTTATCGCGAGTTCTCCACCAGGTCATCCGGAGAGCGGGGAGATCTCCTGTTGGGTGAAACCCTGAAGGAGGTCCATCGCGCGCTCCTTTATCAGCAACAGCGCCATCAGGGGCCGGGAGAGATAGGCTTTCTCTTGTGCGGGGAGAAGGCGCTGCCGGATCTTCAAGCACGATTGGCAAGAGAGATGGGCGTCCAGGCGGAGATCATCCGGCCCGGCCCGGCGCTGAATCTAGAGTCCCTTGAGGAGAGGGGCGCGATTTTCCGCGACCTCTTCCCTTCGTTAATCATCCCCCTTGGCCTCCTAGCCGCCGGCGGCGGCGAGGCCGGGATCAATTTCGCCCGCAAGACCAGGCCCCATCTGAGCTGGGGGCTGAAGATTGACTGGTCCATCGTTTCTCGGCCGGCGGCTATGGTGGTCGTGTTCCTCTTCATCCTGGGTCTGCATCTCTTCCTCGTTTATACGGAACGCCGTTATCAGAATCTTTTGCAGGAGAGGAGCGCCCTCTACGCCCAATGGCGCCCTGCTATAGGGGCCGCCGAAGAGAGCCAGGCATTGCACGATAGCCAGCGGCTGGTGCTGCAATCTTTAGGCTTAAACCACAACGCCGAGCCATCATGGGTGCCGTTTTTTAAGCTATTGAGCCGTCTGGTCCCTGCGGATTTAGTCCTTCACACGCTGAGCCTCCAGGAAGATAAGGGGGAATGGCTCATCACTCTCAAAGGAGAGGTCGTCTCGCTCGACGTCTATACAGCGCAGTCCCACTTCAACCGTTTTTACGAGAATTTGAAGAGTCTGCCCCAGGTGGAGAGGATCGAGCTACTTCCACTCCGCGTATCGACCTTGAAGGAAAGGATAGAGGCGCCGCAGAGAAAGGTTCCCGAGGCGTCCGCTTCTGAAGGGGCCGGTGAAGTCAAGACGGAGGTCACGGAGATCAAAAAAACCAAGGTGGAGTTCGAGATTCGTGCCCATTCCAAGGGGATATAAATGGCCTTCGCGCATTTCAAGATCAATCCCAAGATGACTCCTCAAACCCTGGGTGTGGTCCTGGGGGTCATGGCCTTGACCCTCGTGGTATTTTGGATTTTCAAGCTCCGCGCCATCCAGCGCCTGAGAGCTGAAATTGCTCAGTTGGAAACCAGGCTGATGCAGGGCCAGGAGCTGTGGAAGAGTTTTCCACCCTTGACGGCCAAAGAGAAAAGGGAGCTGCAAAAGGCCCATGGGCGGCTGCTGCAGATGTTGCCCAGGGAAAAGGAGATCCCCTCCCTGCTTCAGGAGATCAGCCGTCTGGCGCGGAACTATCACCTGTCGGACGTCTCGTTTAGAGCCGATGACGGATCCGGCTCAGCCCCGGCATCGGAGTCCGTGCGCGTCGTGCCCGGGACGGTGGTCTCTCAAGCGCCTCCCCAGACCGGGCCGGCGGTCCCGGAGAGCCCCGGGCCGGTAGCCTCTTTCCCGGTTAAAGTGGCCTTCACTGGAGACTACCGAGAGATTGCCTATTTTCTCCAGGAGCTGCAGAAGGTCCCCAGGCTGGTGACGATCCACTCGGTGCAGTTCAAGAGGGGGCTGCCTCTCCTGGAAGGGGAAATTCAAGTGCATGCCTATTATCAAAAAGGGGAGCTGCCGCTATCAGGAAAATGAACCGTGAGCGCTGGCTTCTTGTGGCTTCGATCCTCATCCTGGCGGGATTGGTCATTTATTACTTTCGCCCTGGAGGGGCGGCCCTTTCCCCCAGAAGGAAGAGTACCGGCTCAGCGGTTAAGCCGACTTCCCCCAAGCCGGTCGCACAGGAGGTCGCTCCCCAGAGGTCGCAACCGGGCAGAGGTCAAATTGCTTTGGTCGACGAGCACACGCCGTGGGGGCGCAGCCCCTTTTTAACCGAGGAGGAAGCGACCAGGAGAAAGGAGTCCGGCGGATTCCGGGTCAGGGTCACACTGGTTGGGCCTCCCGGGTCTGTGGCGACGATCGATGGTCGCGCGGTGGTGGCGGGTGACAGGATAGGAGAGGAGACAGTGCTGGAAATTCGTCCGGATTCCGTTGTGCTGGAGAAAGAGGGCCGCCAGAGGATCCTTAGGGTCAGTGAGCCATTTATCACGATTGAGGTCAAGGAAGGGAAGCGATGAAAAGGAAAATTTTTGCTGCCGGAGGGCTCCATTTTATTCCCAGGGGGCTGGTTGCCGCCTCCCTGATAGCCCAGATGGGGTGTGCCACCCCGAAGCTCAGCTCGGGTCCTGCCTTGACGCCTCCCCCGGTGCCCCGGACAGGGACGGCCAAGGCTCCTCAAGACAGGCTCCCCGGGTTGATTGTCACGGAGATCGAGACCAAGAGAGAACCCGAATGGCTCTACAGCTTTTCGCTGCGCGATGCGGATATCCGGGAGGTCCTGGCAGCGATCTCCAAACAGACCAATTTCAATGTCGTAGTCAACCCGGATGTCCAGGGCAGGGCGACCTTGGACCTCAAGAATGTCCCCTTGACAGAGGCGCTGGATATCCTGACAGATCTGCTGGATCTGAGCTATCGGGTCAAGCAAAACACCATCCGGGTTTTTAAACCCATCCCGGAGACCAGGATCTTCTCGCTCCATTACGTGAACCTCAAGCGTACAGCAGGCTCGGCCACATCGGCGCAGATCGGC